>JGI2065J20421_1000412_pt1 | contig 55421 bp, 50 predicted proteins | sample Biomet5_FD_20421 | JGI IMG/M metagenome (IMG submission 20421)
CAGGCCCTGGACCAGGACCACAGCCAGGTCCGCACCCAGGCCCTGGACCAGGACCGCAGCCCGGTCCGCACCCAGGCCCTGGACCAGGACCGCAGCCGGGTCCGCACCCAGGCCCTGGACCAGGACCGCAGCCCGGTCCGCACCCAGGCCCTGGACCAGGACCGCAGCCCGGTCCGCACCCAGGCCCTGGACCACATCCAGGTCCGTATCATGGACCTTATTACGGCCCAGGGTATCATTATTATGGATATTATGATAATAATAATGTATGGGTAGACCTTGGCCTGGTTTATATTCTTGGCGCGATACTGTCAAACGTATACAATAATTACGGTTATCAGAAGGACTACGTGCCGCCTAGCGGCAGCCCTGTATATAACTGGAATCCCGAGCGAGGCGGGGATATAAATGTATTAACTGGACAGATACGCGATTATGCAAATAAAGAAGCCAAATATGCTTCTGACATGATTGCAGAAAATGGGTTGTATCAGGCGATAAACATAATTGATACTTCATGGCGAAACAAAGGATACGGCACATCTTATTCGGACAATTATAAAATGCCTGTGCTGAAAGTAAGCGGGTTCAGTGACGAATCTCAGATAATATATACTTTTTTGCAGTCTAATAAGATGGTGTTTGTCAAAGTACTTGTACCTGCATATTCTGTTTCTTATGAGGGCAGTGCATATTTTAACGAACCAAGACAGGTCTACCAGCAGGGGTATGCAGTACCTCAACCTGCAATTTCGTCTGTTTTGCAGCTCGCTGGTTTTGAGCTGGCAACAAACAGAAGAAGCGCGTCAGGGTACATGCTTGTAAATAAAGTTGCAAATGGCACAGCTGTATTTTATGCTGGCATGCGCAGAGGGGATGTATTACTGAAAATAGACGTGTACGACACTAAAAATTTTGAAGTGGGCTGGATAAATTCATACATCACAGATAAGTACAGATCAAGGGCGCTGCTGAAAGTAAGATTTTTACACGGCGGCAAAGTTAGAACAGCTGATATAAAGATTTAAAGTATATTGCAGATACCGGCTTCCGTTAACTTAACGGGGGCCGGTTTTTTGAATGATTAAGATTGTATTTATAAAGAAGTTTTTACATAAGGTACAGTATATAAATCAATCCGTGGAGAATAGCGGATAATAAAGCGCATACGCCGAATATACGGTGTGCCTTGGTTACTGCAGGTCCCTTTATTATCTTACGTAAATTCGGACCGAACAGGCCTGTAAAGCCTGCTGCAAACATAAAGAGCACAGCCGCAGCCCCAAACAGATGAAATATCTGGAACACCTGTTATATCTCTCCTTTCATAATAATATCCGACTGCCTTTAGCAAAGTTCATCATAATGTGCTTAGCCAAGTTCGAATGTCGTAACGCCGAAAATTCCGTGTACAGGCAAATCAGGTTTCTGGCCTCTGTACATGCGGGCTGTTTCGAATGCAGCTGTCATATGATGTCTGCCAGCTAAGTCTGTTGCAGCAGTATTTATCTCAGGTGTATCAAGGAAAATAGGCGCACCTTCCATTGCTCTGGCTTCCAGTGCCGTAAAAAGACGGTCAGCAAGTTCCGGACTGTCTGCAAACAAAGGGCCTATTTTATATCCCGATATACATTTACGTATAACGCCATAGCCTGCTACGGTATTATTCCTTTTTACGGCAAAACCTTCACCGCATGGCATGGAAATCCAGCTTTTTATAAATTTAATGCGGCTGTCTGGGAAAAAATGTTTATCATAATCATATATCTCTTTGTCCTCAATACTGGAGAGATTAAAAATTTCAGGATCATAAAGGGTTTTTCCGCTCGCTTTCCCCTGTTGTCTTATGTTCCTGTAAGCGAGCTCAAAACCCGATTTTTTATAATTTACCTGCTGAGCTGTGACTCCATCAAGTCCTATAAGACGCCCTTCAAGGTACTTAAGGCCTTTGTTCCATATCTGAATGCCGTAGCCTTTCCCGCGATATTCCGGTTTTACTATGTAAAATCCAATGAAACCAAACGAGTTGCCGTACTTTACAGCGGAAATCGTTGCAACAGGCTCGTCTCCAAGCAATCCTACGAAAAATCCATGTGGATCGGCATTGCGGAAACAGACAGCATCGGACAGCCCGGGATTCCATCCCTCAGATGCGGCCCAGTTTATAGCTATATCAATTTCTTTTTCATCCATAGTCTTTATTGTAAATCTGTTTTTCAAAGCAGTTCACATCCAATCGTATGGCACTGCTTTATATAAAAGAAGCAGCGGTTATTTTTACAGATAAAAACATGCCCGGTTTTTGCCTTCATAAATGGATAGACAAAAACCAGGCATGCAGTTATTTATTTCTGAATTAAAAACTTTCTTCAAACTTAGGCGTTATAATTACCACTTGCCTCTGCTTACGTGTCCTGCAATTTCTGCCTTGCTTCTCTGTTTAATGATGATAGACTCTTCAAAAGCCTGTTTGAAAAGCGCGACACAGGGAGGGTCAAGATTGATTTCTATCCCTTCCTTTGCAAGATCCTTTATTTTCATTGCCAGTTTAATGATCTCCATATGGATATCATTTGTCCTGTCGGAAGCATATATTTTTTTTGCATCTTCTTCCGGCAGAGCGGAGAATTTTTCAGCAGGAGCACCGCATTTAGGGCATTTTTCCGGTGCTTCGGCACCTTCGTGTATATAACCGCATACAGAACATTTCCATAACATAGTTTTCTACCTCCCGTTTTTATATTAGAGCAGACATCAAAAAACTGCATTCTGCACGCAGGGCAGAGGCAACCTCTTGAATGCCTAGTTCTCAAATTTTATTGTCAAATTGTTGAAACAGCACTTATACTAAAAACATTATTATTGCCTGATTTTTAAAATTGTACTAGCTTATACAAGGTCTGTCAAATAATTCAGAAAGCCTATTCCATAATGTATATCTGGATTTTCATCAATCAGAGCGGAAATAGCGGCAGATCATTTGTCATATGATAGTTAAAAAAACTAACTGCGTACGTATGTTTATGATAAATCCATGATTTTAAGCCTATGGACTGTTCTTAGTCTTATTTATGTTTACTTTTGTCTTTTATGTATGCCTTTATCATAAAAAAACTTGCTGCCCAAAGAATAACACTTGCGCAGATAAATACATAGCGTAATCCGAAGATAAAGATATCAGGACGGTCATCAAGAAAATCTTTCACAGCATAGCCTGCCTTGAAGGACATCAGTGAATACAGGATGCATGTTGAAAGTGTCAGTCCGACTGATACGCCAAGATAACGTACAAGAGATCCCATGCTTCCGGCGAATCCGTAGTCTTCGGAAGGGACGCTTGACATGACAAGGGCGTTGTTGGGGGTCTGGCAGATAGCGTTGCCTAATGAAAAAACTATAATTCCGACTATGATTTGCAGCGGTGCCGTATCCAGATGGTAGGTTAATCCCTGGAATAATGTGCCGCAGCCGAAAATGAACATGCCCAAAGCGGATACAGGCCTGAACCCGTATTTATCTGCAAAAAAGCCTGATAGCGGGGCGGTTATGACCATGATCAAAGGCTGGGTGATCATTATAAGTCCAGCTCTGCCCGGAGTATACCCCATTGCATTCTGCAGATAAAACGGGATCACTATATTGTATAATCCGATGCAAATGAAGGTTGTCGCTATTGACAGCAGATTGATCACGAATGCCTTGTTCTCAAACAGTTTGACTTTTATAAGAGGAACCGCTGCTTTCTTTTCGTATGTAAAAAATAAAAACAAGAAAACAAATCCGGAAAGAAGAAGGAGGTGCAGATATATGCTGCTGTATGTCTGCATCATGGTCAAAGATGAAATTACTGCTGAAAGTGCAATGACTATAAAAAAACTGCCTTGAAAATCGAAGCGTCCCTCAAGTTTTATTTTGCTGTTTTTGGGGAGATAAATAAAACCGAGAATGAAAGCTATCAGCCCTATCGGCAGATTTATCATGAATATGACTTTCCAGCTGAAATAATTGAGGATTGCGCCGCCGGTGACCGGTCCCACCATGATGCCTATTGCCACGGCCGAACCAACAAAGCTCAATGCCTTTGCACGATCCTTATATGGGTAAAACTCGCTTATGATCCCAAGGTTACTGCTCATAGCGGCACTGGCGCCTAGTCCCTGGATCAGCCTGCTGGCAATTAGGGTTACAAAGCTGTCCGACATGCTGCACAGGAATGATCCTATTGTGAAAACAACGGTGCCTGCCTGGAATACTTTTGTTTTCCCTATAATATCGGCTATTTTACCGAAGATAAGCGAAAAGGCGCACATGCTTATAAGATACGAAGTGCACACCCAATCTACCAGGCTGGTAGGGACTTTTAGTTTAGAGGCAAGAGTAGGCAGCGCCACATTCAGAATGCTGCTGTCTAGCGTCATCATAAAAGTCATTATCAATACTGAAAGCAGTATCATACGCAGTCTTGGACCGTTTATAGAAATTACGGCGCTGCTGTTTTTTTGTTCAATTCCCATGATGTTTGTTTTTTCAGGCAAATGGATGTCATGTCTTTCTTTTTTTCATTATGCAACTATTTTAATACATAAAACTAAAAGTGTATCCCTTTATTTTATTAATGTAATTTCCTTACCGATTATATATGCAGAACAGGATACAGTAAAAACGGTTGTATTTTCTCAGTTAAAATATATCATGCTGATATATTCGCTTAATATTTTACCGGCTGTAAACGGTAAGGTTTAATTATAAGAATATGTTTAAATGCAGGAATAATATTAATTATAAATTTCGACCGCAGGCGTAATTACCGAGGAGTGATAACTATGAAATGGCATTTGCTGCCGCTGGTTATAGCGTCCTTTTTTTACTGTTCTCAGGCTAGTGCGCTTACACTTAAAAGTCCGGAATTTCCAGACGGGGGTGAAATCCCTGTAAAAGCTGGTTATAAAATGGGGAATATCTCTCCCTGTCTTGAATGGGCTGAAGTCCCCACAAAAACTGCCAGTTTTGTCCTTATAGTGGATGATCCGGATGCAGGCGGGTGGGTTCATTGGATCGTTTACAATATACCTGCATCTGTCAGATCCATCAGAGAAGGGTTTCCTGCTGAAAATAAATTAAAGGACGGAGTGCTTCAGGGACTTAACAGCTTCAACGAATCGGCATACGGCGGGCCTTGTCCTCCGAGTGGCGTGCATAGATATGTTTTCAAACTTTATGCTTTGGACAAAATCATTGATATAAGTCTGAAACCTGACAGAACAAGGCTTTTGAAAGCAATGAGCGGCCACATAGTTGGAGAGGCTTCACTCACCGCCACGTACGGCAAATAACAAATATCTTTCCAAGCGGAAATATGCAAAATTTAAAACAGGCAGTGCTGCAAAAGCCTGCTGAAAGAAACTGATTATACCGCACGGTCCAAGAAGTATTTCAAACGCCAGAGGGGATCTTGTCTTCCATAAGGTGGCGAAGACTTATGATGTCCCCGTCTATTGTGAATGTGCCGTCCCCGTTTGCGTGAAATGTCCGGCGTTCAGTGCGGTCTTTGCCGATCCACGCCTTAACGCCCTTAAGCAGAAATATTCCAGGATCACTTATATAACCTGTCACTAGACATTCCAGGCATGCAATGCATTCTGCCACAAGCGGTGCTTTTACTATGGAAGCCGGAAGCGGTGTAAGACCGAATTTTTTGAATTTATCCGTGTCAGCGCCCGAACAGTCACCAATCCGGATTACTTTTTCTGCAATATCAACAGCAGGGACAGCAAGAACACATTCTTTCGCATTGGTTAATGCACGAAAAGAATAATTCCAGGGACCGGTTGTAAGAGCCAGGGTTGGTATAAAATCAGTCACCATATGCCAAGAAGCCGTCATTAAGTTGTTTTTTATACCGTCATTTGTAGACACTAGTATTACCGGCCCTGGTTCAAACAGCATAAATGATTTTTGTAGAGGCAGTTCCTTAAAACCCATTGATATACCCCCTGTCTTCCTGAATATAACATTGAGAGTAACAGTATGTGTTTTATTGTTAAAAAATGATGGTATTTTAGCAATTTTAATTTAATAAACTGCACTGTTACAGTCTTGTGCTCAGCGTATAAAGTTTGTAAATACCCTTTCGGATTCCGGCGGCAGAGGAATATTTTTTTTGCCTTCGTCAATAACCTTCAGCAGCCAGGCCATTGCCATGGCATTTTTTTGCAGTGTCTGTATTCCTTCACCGTCTTTTAATATCTCTCCTTCATTCAATCCGTAAGCTATAGTCCAGTACTGGGACGGAACGGTAATCATTTCTGCCAGATTGAAATAATTATTGAGCTGGTGCACCGTATCGACGCCTCCTGCCCGCCTTACTGCCGACACTGAAGTTCCTACTTTATATCTGAAATAACGTGAGCTTGTAAAAAAGACCCTGTCTAAAAAGGATTTCATTGTTCCTGCAATGCCGGCATAGTATGTTGGTGACCCTAAAATCAGACCGTCTGCATCCCGCATTTTCAATGCGGTATCATTTACAGCATCGTCTTTGAATATGCATTGATTTAAAGATGATTTGAAACAATATCCGCAGCCTGTGCAGCCATGTACAAGAAGGCTGCCTGCATGTATTATCTCTGTATCTATGCCTTCATGCCTGAGTTTGTCAGCCATGAGTTCCAGAGCACGGGCTGTATTTCCGTTTTTGTTTGGGCTTCCGTTTATTCCGATTACCTTCATATCGGCACCTTCTTCAGTCATGGATTTTTGCATCGTATATAATTATATACGATGCATTAACAGTTACATTGTATGAATTTATGATATTGCTGCATATATACAGTTTTCAGCAGCCCAGCTTATATATGGGCCTGTATTTTGACATTAAAATTTTCACGCCTTTTATTAATTTTTCAAATTTAATCAAAATGATATTGACTTGTCAAATTTGCATAAATAAATATACAATAGTTTGCCTGTAATATTTAAAAAAACTACATTATATTATATATGAATTCTCTAGGACTCTGGAATGTGCTGACAGCGTACGAAATTTGTACGGCAGCCTGCAACTGCATCAGGGTTGTAAATATGATTGTATGCCCATTAATTTTAAATAAATCAACGGGAGGGATATGGCTATGCAAAGGATCAAAAATAATGTCTTTAATTTTTTGATTTCCGTATTGATACTGGTGCTTTATGTTTCATGCGCCGCAGCATCGGAATGCAGCTATTCGAACACAATCACGGCAGCACGCGAGGCTGCCTGGAAAGTTATCACTTCGGGACAGGGGAGCGCGGTCACAATTGCAGTGACTGACGGCGGCAGAATAGTATATTCTGAAGGATTCGGCGCTTCCTTACGTGCCGAAAACAGGCCTGTATCAAATGATACAAGGTTCAATATAGGTTCTACAAGCAAGATGTTTGCGGCTGTGGCGGTGCTGATCCTGGCAGATGAGGGCAGGATAGGGCTTGATGACCCGGTGGTTAAATATATACCCGAATTTGTTATGAAGGATAAACGCTATAAGGATATTACCGTTAGGATGCTGTTTAACCACTCATCAGGGCTTCCCGGCTCAACTTTTGTCTTCGAATATAAACCACAGAGTGATCCGCATGAGGTATTGCTCAGAACACTTAAAGACGCAGACCTTAAACATGATCCAGGGGCGATGGGTATCTACTGCAACGACGGATTCACTCTCGCGGAAATAATTGTGGAAAGGGTGTCCGGAAAAAAGTTTATTGATTTTCTGTCGGAACGTGTTTTCGCGCCATTGGGTATGAGGAACACAAAGGCCAGTGTAGGCGAGGAGCCCGGCAACATTGCAGAGTACTATGAAGCTAAAACAGGGAATAAATATCCTCCTGAAGTTATTCAGGTGCATGCTGCCGGAGGACTTTCTTCAACAGCGGAAGATCTGTGCCGTTTTGCCGACAGTTTTACTGCCGGAGGCATAAATATACTTTCACAGGCTTCACTTAATGAAATATTGAAAAAACAGCCTACCCCTTTTTCTTCAAGGCTGAGAGGTACTGTAATTATGGATTCTTTCGGATGGGATTATTCTTCTCTCCCCGCTTATAGCGAAAACGGCCTTCAGGTCCTTTCCAAAGGCGGAGGTACCGGATTTTATTCCACTGGACTGCAGATTATCCCGTCTAAAAGACTGGCTGTAGCTGCAAGTGTATCAGGAAGGCTTAACGGTGAAGATGTCACGCGCCCTGTCCTTGATGCGCTTATTAAAGATAAGGGGCTTCCTGTTCCTAAAAAAGACCCTCTGGAAAAGCCTCTCGAGCCGCAGCAGATCCCTCCTGACATGCTTGCCTGGAAGGGAATTTATGTAAACGGCAGCCAGTTTGTAAGGTTTGTTTTTGACAAGAAGAAAAATACACTTGATATCGTTCCGGTACTTCCTGAAAAGCATAAGGGAAAAGGCAGAGATGCAGCTCCGCTGCTTACTTTCATTTATAACGGCGGGTATTTCCATTGTTTTGAAAAGAATATCCACTGTTACTTTATAAAAAATAAAGACACTTCTTATTTTGTTGAGAAAAAAATTCCTATGTACGGTATGGATGTCATTATGTTTCAAAGCATAGGAAAAATAAAAAATCCAGTTAAGCTTTTTGATGACGTAAACGGAAAGCTCTGGCTGCTGCGCAATTCACTGCCTTATGTCGAACTGTTCCGTGATATTCTTGCTTTAAGGTCGTACACTTATAAGGACCTGCCCGGCTATCTGACTTTTTTCAACCCTATGAGGGTTGTTGATAAGAAAAGTGCTGATACTGCTGCTTTTTCTTTCCGTGATCAGTTTGATATGAGGTTTATGAGCAGAGACGGAAAGCTATGGATAAAAGCGTCGCAGTTTGAATTTTCGGATGAAAGCTACGCCGTTGTTCTTACTCCAGGCGATAACAGAGTGGTTATCGGCAAGGATGGATACAACGAATGGCTGAAAGTTGGAAAAGAGGCCATACTTTCTTTTAAAAAACCAGAAAGCGGAAGGATAATATTGATGACTGAAGGCAAAGAAGATCCTATGCTATATGATAGCGTTGTAAACAGCGGAGAAGTCTATGCGCCTGAAGGCAGCATGATATTTATTGCAGGAAATCCAGGCGATGAATTTACTGTAACTGCAAAATAATTTTTCTGTCCGGCAGGAGGCTGGTCTGTATATGCATGTCTTTTGCCGGACATATATAAGGATTACTCTTTTTCATTTTTTTTAATCAACAGCCTTTCAGCTTCGGTTTCGTTTATTACATTTATACCGTTTTTAATAAGCAGGGAAGCCGTTATCCCGCTGCCGTGAATTTTTGTCCCGCTGAAATGACCGTCGTAAACAAATGATGATCCGCATGATGGACTGTTTTCCTTAAGAACTGCCGTACTGCACCCAAGTAATCCGGCAAGCTTGAGAGTTTCCTCCGCACCTTTTTTAAATTGCAGTGTGTTGTCTTTTCCGTTTTTTTCAATTACACGTCCGTTAAGTATTTCATCGGGCTCGCGCGGAGTTGGAAGTCCGCCGAGCTGCTCTGGGCATACGGGTATAAGATCATGGGCTGATGCAAGAGAGATAATTTTCTCATTTATACATCCTCCGCCGCAATAACGGCAATTCAAGCCAAAAAGACATGCGCTTACAAGAATTTTCAATTCAATCCCAACTTTCTGTATTACAGCTTTAGAATATGATTATACAACAATGCCATTTGCCTGCAGTCTTGGGAATCAGCAGCAGATGTTACCGTATTGTTTCATGCCAGGTATAATATCAATTGCATATATGATGCACATGATCAGCATGACTGTGTTTTACTTAATATATACACAAAATTTACAGCATTACATTTATTTTATATTGTAATGAAAAAAAGTTTATTTTTTTGTTAAATTCCGCATATATCCCGGTTTTATTTTCAGTATCAGGTTCCGCACTGCTGCAAGGCGGCTGAATCTGTCCCTGCTTCTATAACATAGCCTGATTTCTGTTTTATGAATAAAAACAAAGCCCATATCGGTTTTTATTCAGATGATAAATCATTTTAAAACTGCCCTAAAAATTACAAAAAATAATATGGACAAATATTATACCTTTTAATTATCGAATATTACTTATTGATAATTGGTAAAATGATCATATAATGATGCTGTATATAACATAGGGCAGTTAAATGCTAATTTAAAAAACATGCTCGATAATTAAGTATTTTCGCATATTTTGTTTTTCATATTTATTGTGAAAGACGGTGATTGCAAAAAAATAGTTTCCAGTGAATAGTGAATACCTGCGCTTTATGTTTACTTTACTGTTTTATAAATAAACAATAGGAGGGATATGTAATGCTATCAGCACCAAATGACAATAAACACGGCATGGATCTCACAAAAATACGTACGCCTCATACTTATGCAATAATATTTTTTGTGGTCCTGTTTTGCTGGGCCTTAACGTTCATAGTGCCTGCAGGAAAGTTCAGTACGCATGATATTGAATACAAGGACTCTACCGGGGCCGTCAAGACAAGAACAGTGCTTATGCCTGAAACGTTCAGGTACAGCTATAATCTTAATACTAAAAATCTGTCCGTGGACCTGACAAAATTATCGGAAAGCCCTGCCGAAGCAAAAAATGCTGGGGTGGATCAGGCTGCTCTTGAGAAATTTGTTAAAACGGATTCATCAAAATGGACACAATCACAGCTTGATGAGTTGGGGCTGACAGATGACGCGCTTTATAAACTTTACGGAGATTCAATATACGATAAAAGCGAAAAGCTGCATAAAACAGCTAAAATCTGGGGAACAGACGACTTTTACGGATTTGGTTTTATGAACTATGTTTTTGAAGGATTGGTTACAGGAAGCAAATACGGCTCGGCTGTCGGGATCGTTGCCCTGATTCTGGTAGTCGGCGGTGCGTTCGGCGTCATAATGAGGACAGGAGCCGTTGAGTCAGGTATCTATGCTTTCATAAGAAAAACAAAGGGACTTGAAAGATTGGCGCTGCCGCTTCTTTTCTTCCTTTTCTCGCTCGGAGGGGCAACTTTCGGCATGTCAGAGGAAGTTATACCGTTTGCAATGATAATGGTGCCATTTGTTATAGCTCTCGGTTATGACTCGATAGTTGCAGTTACGGTTACCTTTGTTGCTTCGCAGGTTGGCAATGCGGCCTCATGGATGAGCCCATTCAGTGTTGCCATAGCACAGGGGATTGCAGGCATCCCTGTGCTTTCAGGCGCAAAATTCAGGCTTGCTTTATGGGTCATAGTAACAGCATTGTCAGCTGGTTATATGATGGTGTATGCCGAGAGGATAAGAAAAAACCCAAAGCTTTCAGTTGTTTACGACACGGATGAATATTTCAGGAACAAAATACAAAAAACCACGGAAGAAGAAATGCACTTCACTCTAGGGCATAAACTTATTCTTTTAGAGATGCTGGCTGTCCTGATTTGGATAATATGGGGAGTTACCCAAAAGGAATACTACATCCCTGAAATTGCTTCGCAGTTCTTTGTCATGGGATTTGCAGCAGGTGTAACTGCTATCGTCTTCAAGCTCAATAATATGGGGATAAACGATATGGCATCATCATTCCAAACCGGTGTGGCTGACCTTGCAGGAACAGCCGTAGTCGTTGGGATGGCGAAGGGCATACTGCTTGTCCTGGGTGGTGCCGATGCAAATGTGGCGACCACACTCAATACAGTCCTGTACAGTGTGGGGAATGCACTTCAGGGTGTTCCGGCTGTTGTTACCGCATGGTGCATGTACGTTTTCCAGAGTCTGTTCAACCTGGTGGTCACATCAAATTCCGGACAAGCGGCACTTACAATGCCTATTATGGCGCCTTTGTCGGATGTTGTCGGAATCACCAGACAGGTAGCTGTGCTTGCTTATCAGATGGGAGCAGGTTTTGTGGATGCATTTACCCCTGTATCGGCAAGTCTGATAGGAGTGCTTGGTGTCGCCCGGATAGACTGGACAAAGTGGGCAAAGTATCAGATCAAGATGCAGGGATTTTTCTTCCTGCTGGGAACGATCGCTATAGTTATTGCCATAACGATCAATTTCCAGTAATTGTGTTAAGGTGAAAATGATACAGGAACGGGGGAGTGAATAAACGGTATGATAACGTTAATAAGAAATGCTGATGTTTATGCTCCTGATCATGCCGGTATGCTGGACATCCTGCTGCTCGGAGACAAAATTGCCGCAGTTGGCAGCCATATATCAATAGATACGCATGGCAGTGCGGATATAACTGAAATCGACGCAGGCGGCAAATTACTGGTTCCCGGTTTTATCGATTCCCATGTACATATTCTGGGAGGCGGAGGAGAGGGCGGGTTTTCAACAAGGACGCCTGAAGCCACGCTGTCAAGCATAACTACTGCAGGTGTTACTACCGTTGTAGGATGTCTGGGTACTGACGGAACAGCAAGAGACATGATGTCTTTGCTTGCCAAGGCAAGAGGTCTGGATGAGGAAGGCATCACTACTTATATTTATACCGGCTCATACAGATTTCCCGTAAAAACAGTCACAGGCGAAATAATAAAGGACATAATGGCAATAGACAAAGTTATAGGCATAGGAGAGGTGGCCGTTTCTGATCATCGCTCTTCACAGCCTACATTTGAGGAATTTGTAAGAACTGCCGCTGATGCCAGGGTTGGAGGAATGTTATCGGGCAAGGCGGGAATAATCGATATACACCTTGGCGATGGCAAAAGGAAGATAGACCTTATAAAAAGAGCGATTGATGAGACAGAAATACCTGTCACACAGTTTTTGCCCACGCACGTCAACAGGAATCCGGAGCTGTTCGAAGAATGTGTAAAATATGCGGCTGACGGCGGCTATATTGATTTTACCGGCAGTGAAGATCCTGATTTCTGGGAAGAAACCGACGGTGAGGTGCGCTTCAGCAAGGGGCTTAAGATACTTCTTGAAAGGGGCGTGTCAAAGGACAACTTTACAATTTCATCTGACGGACAGGGAAGCATGCCAATATTCAATAAGAAGAAGGAATACATTGGAATAGGCATAGGCAGGTCTTCATGTCTCGTCAAAGCATTAAAGGAGTGCGTGTTCAGGGAGAATATTCCTCTTGAAACAGCACTGAGGGCTTTGACCTCGAATCCTGCCAGGATACTGAGGCTTAAAACAAAGGGAAAAATAGAAAAGGATATGGACGCTGATATATGTATCCTGGATTCTGATCTCGACGTTGATACAGTGATTGCAAAAGGCAAAGTAATGGTTAAGGATAAAAAGCCTGTAGTATTCGGTGTGTTTGAAGGAAAATAATCAGAATACAAAATTTTTAAGTTTTTATTGACGGCATCTCCCCAAAAGTGGAAGCAGGGCAAGTATGCAGTTAACAGCGGATGCTTATCGCCAGCGATAAGCATCCGCCGCTTTTTGTCTCCGGCACTTTAAATTTTATTTTCATTATGTTTTTTTACAAATTCGGCAAAGCCTGCAAACGAATAATTCTGTTTTCTGTCCATATCCGGGTCTATTTTTCTGAAAAAGCAGGAAGGTATTTCATTTTCCGACAGACATTTTGCAATACATGGAGTACAGCCGTAGTCATGATTCACCGGATTGTTTGGACAGGTGTTGTCCTGACATGTGCAAAAAGTTACTTTCATTGCCAATGCTCACTCCTTTCTTTTATTCAATTTTATCATCGTCAGTCCTTAAAGTGCCCACCCGTTTTTATATCTGCATGTTTGTTAGTAAATTTTAAATGTCTTAAATATTTAGTATTGACAAACAATACGACAAATAGTATATTATTAGCACTCGCTATTAACGAGTGCTAATAATACTATAAAAATAAAGGAGTTGTTAATCATGGTAGGATTGGTGCCTTTCAACAAAAAAAACAGGGGACTTTCGGCTAATTCAAGGTTCGACGATTTCTATAACGTGCTTGATGACTTTTTTTCAAGCGACTGGCCTTTAAAGAGGAGCCTTGCATTTGATACATTTAAAGTGGATGTGAGGGATAACGGTAAAGAGTATCTTATCGATGCTGAATTGCCGGGCGTGGATAAAAAGGATATCAGACTTGAATTTGACGAAGAGGGCAAACTGCTGATTTCAGTTACAAGGGATGAAAACAGCGAAACAAAAGAGACTAATTACATACATAAAGAAAGACGCTGTGTGTCGATGAGCCGCTCTATCTACCTTTCGGATGCTGACAGAAACGGTATTAAGGCGAAACTGAACGATGGACTGCTCAGCATTACGGTACCGAAAGAAGATAAAATTGATAAATCCATGGCTATTGATATAGATTAGCTGCAAGAACAAAAATGACGCCGGGTGTCCCGGCGTCATTTTTTATTTTGACAGATAAAAATTACTTTATTTGGACTTGCCTGCGAGCCAAAGTCTTGATGCTGTCGGGGCCCAAGCTGCCGCACTTTTCCTGCATTTTGCAGAAAGATCACGGACATTTTCCGGACTTTGCATTTCTGTAGATACAGCACGGGATGTTTCTATGATGTTTACTATCCTGTCAGGATTATCAAGCAGTGGGCATGGCTGAAGATGATTTTTATTGAATGGCTGGTTTTGTCTGTAGCGCATAAAAAGCGGTGACATATAAGCTTCGAGTAATGTTTTATTATGAATATTCGAATCAGTGTAATGTATAAATGCACAGGGCTCTATATCTCCGTTTGCATTTATGTGCAGATAGCGGCGGCCTCCTGCGATGCATCCTTCAACGTATTCGCCGTCGTTCCAGAAGTCCATTGTAAAGATAGGCTTTGTTTTGCGGAATTTCCTTACCTGGTGATACATGAATTCACGTTGCTCCGGCGTTACCATCAGGTCTGTCACAGCCTTTGCCCCAACAGGCATATATGTAAAAAGCCATGCAAATTTAGCGCCCTTTTCTATCATATGGTCAAAAAACTTATCGCTGCCTATGGAATCAGTGTTTTTGCTGGTATAACAGCATGATATGCCGAATGGCAGCTTTTTTGCTTTAAGTAGATCCATTGCTTTTTCCGCTGCCTTATAGGTCCCTTTGCCTCTTCTGAAATCAGTTTCTTCTTCAAAACCCTCTATGCTTATTGCAGGGACAAAATTTTGGACACGGAGCATCTCATCAGTAAATTTATCGTCTATAAGAGTCGCATTTGTAAATGCTGAAAATAAGCAATCGTCATGCTTTTCACAGAGGCGTATTATATCGTCTTTTCTAATCAGCGGTTCGCCGCCGCTGTACAGATATGTGTATGTCCCAAGTTCTTTTCCCTGCGTTATCACGCTGTCAAGAACAGAATAATCCATGTTAAGCTTATGGTCGTATTCAGCTGCCCAGCATCCTGAGCAGTGAAGATTGCAGCTGCTTGTCGGGTCCATCAGTATCGCCCATGGAACATTGCAGTTATATTTATTTTCGCTTTCAGTCCTTCTGTTGAACCCGGCAATGGCTGAGTTAAGTATGAAATTGCGGAAAAGTTTTTTTCTGACGCCGGAATCTATGTCGCTGTAAAGGCTCTTTATGTAGTTGAACCAGATGCCTTCAGTATTGCTTGTAATATTTTCAACATAAGGATAGGCTGCAGAATAAATGCCTTTTCTGTCGAATTTCTCGACCCATCTTATGATTTTAGGTATATTTGCTTCAGGGTTGCTTTCAAGAAATGAAAGAGCAATTTTTACCCCCATACCTTCAACGTATTCTTTCATATTAAATGTCATAGAGGCCACTCCTTTTTATAAGGCTTAAAAGTAAATATTTGAATCACAAGCATTTTGCAGAAAATCAGAAGATTTAACGTAACAAAGAATACTTTAATTTTAGCCTTTGGAATAAAAGAGGTCAACTTAATATGAATCTGCCACCGCCTGGCAATGTTATTATTTATGTGGACAGTGTCCATTACTGTTTCTATAAATATGGACTGACGCATTTAAAGGTGTTAATATAAAAATAATTAATTTAACGGCCTTCAGGAAAATTATAGTGTAAAAATGTTATATGAATCCTGGATTTTTATCTGATGTTCAATGCCATGCCACTGTATTATTGCACCTGAAGGTTCGTTTATGATAGAGTAATAGCGGCGGATTGCAAAACTGCCGGAAGCTGGGTATGAAAGGTATTCAATGTTGTTTCATGAAATATAAAACATTAGGGGATCGATAGCTTGACTGAATACACACATTTTGACAAAGATGGACGTCCTACACTGGTAGATGTCAGCAAAAAAAACATAACACAAAGGACAGCTTGGGCAGAAGGCTGGATAGAACTGCCCGAAAAAATTTTTGAAAAAGTTGCTGACGGCCCTGTGAAAAAAGGAGACCCATTCACAATAGCAGAACTGGCAGGAATAATGGGCGCTAAAAAAACGCCGGATATCATTCCTCTGTGCCACACAATCAGGTTGGACAATGTAAGCGTTATATGTCAGCTTGACAATTCAAAAAAGGCCGTCAGGATAACATGTGAAGCGACAGCAAACGAAGTCACGGGTGTGGAAATGGAGGCCCTTACAGGGGTTTCAGTGGCTGCATTGTGTTTTTACGATATGTGCAAAGCTATAGATAAGGGAATGATAATAAGGGATATCCGTCTGCTCAGAAAGACAGGCGGCAAGAGCGGTGAATGGAATGCAGGAAAGGGGTACTCTAAATGAGGTTACTTAGGCTTTTTGCACCGTCATTGATAGGAGATCATACATTATGCTATGTCCACTGCAATGCATCAGGTGATAGCTGTATAAACGAGGTTCCGATAAATATAAGATTTGCATTGGCGGGCGAAGACATTTCCTCAGATGAATATGTGAATGCAATGACGCTTGTCCTGCCTACCGGTGCAGTGGTGAATGACGGTGATTTTTTATCTGTAGGCAAAGGCGATTCTCTTTTAAGGTGGGATGCTGATTCAGAGCGTTTTGATGTCCTTAAAGCCGGTTTCCTGAGCGTATCGGCTCATGCTGAAGTATGGCGTCCTATAAGGACGGCCGTACTCACAATAAGCGACAAGGGCAGCAGGAATGAGCGTGTCGACACGGCAGGCCCTGAATTGGAAAGGCTTGTTGCCGATCTAGGCGGAGTGGTGGGGGATAGAAGGATAGTTCCTGATGAGGCTGCCGTGATTGCGGAAACTGTAAAAGAATGGTGCAGCCAGGGTTACAACCTTATATTAACAACTGGCGGAACGGGCTTGTCTGTGAGAGATGTCACGCCTGAGGCGCTGATGTCGGTAGCAGAAAAAGTCGTACCAGGTTTTGGAGAGGTAATGCGCATGCAGACACTGATCCATACGCCGAGGGCATTTCTTACAAGGAGTGTGGCCGTGATAAGGGGCAAAACGCTGGTCATAGCGTTCCCCGGCAGTCAGAGAGGTGCAAAACAGTGTTTTGAAGTTATAGCTGCCGCATTGCGCCACGGAGTGGAGACACTGGCCGGCTGGGACGGTGAGTGCGGCGGCATCAGCCGTTGAAATCCGAAGGTCCCAAACTCATAGCTGCAGTTGCAAACATAAACATGTAAATATACATGCTGCTTCGGTAATGTCAGTTTATTTATTGAAGGAGGAAAAGCTGTGAGCGAGATTGCGGAACGCATTACCGAATTTATAAAGTGTGCTGCACGTGCCGATATCAGAAACAACGTAATACTCAATTCAATTTTTACATGGGTGATGAACAGGAAAATGCTTCCGACGTCCCTTGGATAGGGGATAGCAATCGATACTTTCATCACCTGCACATTTATTGTCTGCAATCATGACCCTGTTTACTTCTGCGTCTGTACGCAGGGCCATAGCAAGCGGCAGGCTTCTTGGTTTGGACGGAGCTCTGCCTGATGGTTCAATATTAAGAAAGCTGCCTACGACACCATGAAAATTGGGCCTCTCTTTAGGTCCGATAATGGCTTTTATGTTTATGCCGTGGATAGTTGGTTTTTACCATTTAACTGGCCTTCATATGCTTACATTCTGGCAGGTAATAATTCTCAAGGCTTTTTACACAGCGCTTATTACTGTACTCGTTATTAAGTTGGTCGTTTTGAGGCTCATAGTTTTTTACGCGGCGCAGGAATGCAGATAGTGGACTGCGCATTACAAAATCATTATTTATTTATAGATAAGGCTGAAAACGATTTTATATGCTGCCTGTAACAGTCTGCTTCAATCGTGAAAAGAGGGGGAAACCGTAACGATGCTGGAGGAATACTATCGCGGTAAAGTTTGTGTGGTTACTGGCGGCGCATCCGGAATAGGCCTTGCCGTTGCTGAAGGGCTGCTTAAATTTGGCGCCGTTGTCTATATTGCGGATGTCAGGCAGGAAAACCTTGAAAAAGCTGCAGAAAAGCTTAAAAATTACGCACCGGCACTGCATGCTGTTTTAACAGATGTGACCAGGCAGCAGGAGGTCAAAAGTCTTATAGAAAATGCTTTCTCGGATCAGGGACGCCTTGATTTCCTGTTTAACAATGCCGGAATTGGATGTACGGAGCCTATTGAAACACTAACGCTTGAACATTGGAAATTCACAATAGATCTTAACCTGTGGGGTATAATATACGGGATCTACGCTGCCTTGCCGATAATGCGCAGACAGGGGTCAGGACATATTGTCAATACTTCGTCCATGGCTGGCCTGCTTCCTGTACCGTTCCAGGCAGTATACTGCGCATCGAAGGCGGCGGTGCTTTCCATTGGCGAATCGCTGCGCTATGAACTGTACGATGATAATATAAGATTTACTACAATCTGTCCGGCTAATGTTGTTACGCCTATATTTGCATCAGTCGGCAGGGTTCCTGATGATGCAGTGACGGCGGAAGAAGCTGCCGGAATTATACTTGAAGATGTTGCCGATAACGTCAATATTGTATATATCCCGCGTGATCAGAAGGGAAAAGTCCTTTATCTTAAAAACACCCCTGAGAAGATGGACGAATATATGATAAAAATGTCGCGCGAAAGGCATGAAAATTACAGAACAAAAGGCACTTATTTCTAAAATTACACAATTAAGCGCATCCGTACCTTATGTCAGAGCTGAATAAGCCGGTGAACAGTTTTTGCAGTAGAATTTGAATCTAACTTTAATAATCATTGAAGTTGCGTAGTTGTTTGTTTTATTATTACAATTTGCTGATATACTAAAAGCAGATCGGCATGTCTGATAAAAAAGCGCAGGGATTGTAGTAACATCGCTCAGTTTGTGCAACCCCGTAAGGAAGGGGATATCGTTATTTTATGGAAATAGGAAATTCTTATGGGACAAGCAGGATAAAACGCTGCGTAATTATTACAGGAATGTCGGGCGGTGGAAAGTCCTCTGCCCTGAATGTCCTTGAAGATCAGGGCTTTTATGTTATTGACAATTTGCCGCCGACTCTTCTTCCCCAGCTTCTGGATGTCCTGGCCGACCACCAGTCTGCAATAACGAACGGTGTAGCGGCTGTCGTTGATGTGAGAGGAGAAGAACTGCTTAACGATCTTGAAAATGTAGTTGCGCGCCTTAAGGAAAAAGTATCCAAACTTGAGGTGCTTTTTGTCGATGCAACGGATGAAACTCTTGTCAGACGTTTTGAAACAACAAGGCGGCGTCACCCGCTGGCGGTCAACACGACCATACTTGGAGGCATAGCGCTTGAGCGGGAGCTTCTGAAAGCAATAAAGTTAAGCGCTGATATCGTGATTGACACTTCAGGGCTCAAAACGCCGGAATTCAGAGCCAAACTGCTCAACATAATGGGAATGTCATCTGACCAGCTGTCTGTTATTTTCAGTTCATTCGGCTTCAAATACGGAATACCGCAGGATTCGGACTATGTAATGGATGTGCGTTTCCTTCCCAACCCGAATTATGTGGAGGAACTTCATATGCTTTCAGGTAAGGATACAGATGTGCAAAAATACCTGAAATCTTTTAATAATCTGGATGAATTTCTCAAGAAAGCAAAGGAACTGCTTGAATTTGTAGTGTCTGTGTACAGCAGTACCGGTAAAAAACATCTGCATATTGCAATAGGTTGCACGGGAGGAAGGCACCGCTCCGTTGCTGTAACTGAAATGCTGGCATCATTCCTTCAGCAAAGCGGCAACAGGGTGATAGTGAACCACAGGGACATAGATAAAGGAAGCATATGGTGAACATATATATTATTTTTTCGCTGATAATACTGATGGCTGCAGCAGCAGCTTCATTTTATATAATTGCCGGCAGGGGCAGGAGAAAAAATGTTTCACTTGCAAAACGCCGGGCCATAATGAACAATGCAGTTGAGTACAGGCTTTCACTTGCTCCTAGGATAGTGGCCATAGGCGGGGGAACAGGCCTCTCCACTTTATTGTCGGGACTTAAGGTATTCACAAGAAATATAACTGCTGTTGTTGCAGTAACCGATGAAGGGGGCAGTTCAGGACGCCTTCGGCAGGAGTGGGGTATGTTGCCGCCTGGTGATATAAGAAACTGTATAGTTGCACTGGCTGAAAATGACAGTTCGCTGAACCGGCTGCTGAATTTTCGCTTTGACCGCGGAGAACTTGAAGGGCATAGTCTGGGTAACCTGATACTTCTTGCAACCACAGAGATGATGGGCGATTTCCAGCGTGCAGTTGAAGAACTTAACAAGCTCCTTGCTATACGCGGGCAGGTGCTTCCTGTAACTACGGAAACAGTAATACTTAAGGGTGAGACCGAAGACGGCACAACAGTAAGCGGAGAACTTGCCGTATCGGATAACGGCAACAGGCTCAGAAAATTATGGATAGAACCTTCCAACGCCCAGCCTCTTGACGGAGTAAAGAATGCACTTAACAATGCAGACCTTATTGTTCTTGGTCCCGGCAGCCTGTTCACAAGCGTACTGCCCAACCTGCTTCTTAAGGAAATTTCCGAACTCCTTAAGAAATCTTCTGTTCCGATAGTATATGTTGCCAATCTGGTTACACAGCCAAAAGAAACTGAAGGCATGAATATCCTTTCTCACGTTGATTGGATAGCAAGCGTGCTGGGAACAGTTCCCGACTATCTTATAGCGAATCAGGCCCCAATTCCTGAAGAATTTTTAAGGCGTTACAGCAAAATCGGCGCTGAGCCTCTCTACCTGTCCATGCAGGAGGAAAAATATCTTGAATCGCTTGGTACAACTGTAATATACGGAGATTTTGCAACAATAAAAAACGGTACCTACCTTAGGCATAATACGGAAAGCCTTGCTGAAACCATATTACGCCTTGCAATGGAAAGCAGGGAGAAAAGAGTGTCGTAAATGGAACAGCTGGACCAGAAACTGTGGGATGAATGGTTATCATTTTCTCCTGCATCTTCACCTGAAGATGAGATTGCAGGCATTCTGGACGGGCTTCCTCTAAAAACAGACGGAGAGCAGTACAAGTTTTTTTGCAGCCGTCTGTTTGCTGTAAGACGCCTGCTTCGCCTGTGGGCAGAATCGAAATATCAGCACAGGTCATCGGTGTCACTTGTACATATGGCACAGCAGCAGAAAAAACACATTGAATTCTGTATTAATTCTGAAATTGCGGATGGAATATTTGAGAGATCGATTTCTTCAGGGAGAAGGGTACGCAATTGGAATTGGATAAGGGGAATATGGGGGAGCTGCGGGTCTCTATATTTACCGAAAGCAGGTTATCATCTTGTTATAAGACCTCCGGTAAGAAACTCGGTAGCGGAAAGGCTGCGGCGGATCCTTAAATCTGCAGGATTCTCCATCGGGCTGCGTAAAAAAGGAACTCAGCGCGAACTGATGATCCGTGACCAGCAGCAGATAGTTACGTTCCTTTCAAGACTGGGTTTTGTACAGGCAGCTCTAGCATTGGAAGAAACGGCCATATACAGATCCATGCGCAGCCATGCCAACAAGCTTGTAAACTGTGATGCTGCAAACATAAACAAAAGTCTTGAAGCAGCACAAAACCAGATGAAGATTATAAAACAGCTTGAGGAACATGAATTGGCCGATGATCTTCCAGAACCGCTGAAAGAAATAATTTATGCCAGGAAAAGAAACCCGAGTGTTTCTTTGAAAGAACTTGGGCAAACTCTACCGAGACCTATTAGTAAAAGTACGGTAGAATATAGGTGGAGGAAGATAGAGAATACTCTCTATGAGATATTGAAGGGGGATGGTAGCCATGTACTTGGGAAAAGCAGACGTTAACACCTACGACAAGGGGGCCGGAAGAGAATTCCTTGTTTCAAACGGACGCGGGAGCTACGGGTTTTCCACGGTGATAGGGGCTAATACAAGAAGAGAGCACGGACTGCTTGTTGTCCGCCCCGAAGGAGCAACAAAGCATTCGGTGCTTGTAAGCAAAATTGAAGAAACCGTTTTTGACAACAAAAAGAAATACCAACTTTCCACAAACCGCTACAAAGACCTGGTTTACCCTGACGGTTACAGATATATGCAGGAATACCAGGGAAATCCATTCCCAAGCATATTGTTCGTAATCCATAGTATCCTCCTGAAAAAATCAATTTTTATGCCGCAGGGAAAGGCATGTACGATACTTAAATATGAACTTCTCGCAGCGCCCTATAAGGTACGTTTGGACCTCAGGCCGTTGTTTGCACACAGGATAAATACTGAAGTATGCTCAGAACTTGAGCGTAATGAATTCAGTGCGGAGGCACTGGATAAATCTGGCATAGAGGTAATCGGAAGAGGCTGTTCCAGCTATTGTGATGCCACAGCAGGTTCGTGGTGCCTGAATAAGCCGCTATGGTTTGAGAATATAATTTATGAGCAGGATGACAGGCCTGACAATACGTCAGTCGATCACCTCTGGTCACCGGGCTATCTTACAAACGAGCTTTCTGAAGGGGATATTGCCTACGTTGTTCTTTCAGATAAACCGGAAAGTTATACAATAGATGAAATTAAGAAGATGGAAAAAGAATCTGAGAGCAGGTTTGAGGAAATTCTCGAGAAAGCCAACCTGCCAGCTATAAGCAGTGCTGAACAGGATATGATAGCTGCATCATATCACCTTATAGATGACAGGAAGGATCCTGTGCCGCCGATTTATTCCGGATACCCTTCAATGGAATATAAAGCAAGGGACACTTTTGTATCTCTCCCCGGCCTTACTCTTGCAACCGGAAGAGAAGATATCGCCGAACATGCTCTTAATTTCTGGATGGACATATGCCAAAAAGACGGATGGGTCATGCCGGAAAGAATCGATCAGGACGGCACTCATGTTTTTGAAGCAGTTGATAACGGACTGTGGTTTGTCTATGCTGCCGATAAATTCATGACGCATGCAAGCTCCATCTCCGATGCAAGGCATGAACGTATCTGGAACGCGGTTAAATCTGTAGTTGACCGTTATATCGAAAATATCGACATGCTGGATGTATCTTTTGAAGATAATGCACTTCTCAGGATAAATTCTGATAATCCTCTTCGTCACTGGATGGATGCAGTTGCCGGCGATGAGGTGGTTGTCCCAAGAAGGGGATATTTGGTCGAGGTTAATGCCCTTTGGTACAATGCCCTCAAGGTTGCTGAAAAATATGCAGAAATTTATGCGGGACCTGAATCAGGTAGAAAATACTCGAAAATTGCGGAAAAATGTGCTGAATCCTTCTGTGATATATTCCGCAGTAAAGAAGCTAACGGTCTTTACGACTGGGTAGATCCGGCATCAAGCGATATAGATCCTGCCATAAGGCCTAATCAGATTTTTGCCGTATCGCTTCCTTTCAGTCCGCTGCCGGAGGAACTTGCACACAAGGTTATCCGTGTTTGCTGGGATGAGTTATATACAACATACGGATTACGGACACTGGATCCAAGGCATGATAAATTCAAAGGACGTGCGGAAGGCCGCTTAGACCAGAGAAAAAAGGCGCGCTTCCGCGGCATGGCATGGCCCTGGCTGCTAGGCGAGTTTATTTCAGCCTATCTTAAATACAACCCTGAAAGGACGGACCTTGGTCTGATATTCCTGCGTCCGTTCAACTCACATTTGCGGCACAGATGTCTTGGCGGAATTGCGGAATTTTTTGATGGCATGATGCCTTATAAGCCCCACGGAGATGTTTTAAGCGCTATGGCCCTGGGTGAATTGCTGCGTGTCCTGCACGAAAATCTTCAGTTTGATGAGTAAAACAATATTTTCTGTTTGACTTAAATGCAGTAAAGTAGCAAAATCAATAAGGCCCGATAAATAATCTTTGTTGGGTAATTCACAAAGTATTGTGATAAAAATATTAAGGAGGCAATTATCATGGCAAAGTATAAGGTTGCGATTAACGGTTTTGGACGTATAGGGCGTCTTTCACTCCGTTCGTTTTTTATGAACGGGAAAGATAATCTATTTGAGGTTGTGGCTGTCAACGATCTTACTCCGCCCGAATCGCTTGCCTATCTGCTCAAGTACGATTCAGTCTTCCGCCGTTTCCCTGGTGAGGTTTCAGTTGACGGGGATTATCTTATTGTTAACGGACATAAAATTAGGGCGGTAGCTGAGCCTGATCCAACTAAACTTCCTTGGAAAGAACTTGGAGTAGACCTTGTCATCGAATCAACAGGACGTTTCACAGATGCCAATGCTGCTAAAGCCCATATAGCCGCAGGCGCAAAAAAAGTTATTATTTCAGCACCTGCAACGAATCAGGATGCCACAATAGTAATGGGTGTCAATGAAAATATATATGATCCCTGCAAACATAATATAGTCTCAAATGCATCATGCACGACAAACTGCCTTGCGCCGGTTTGCAAAGTCCTCCATGAAAAATTTGGCATTGTTGAAGGTCTTATGAATACCATACATTCATACACGAATGACCAGGTTACCCTGGACTTCCCGCATAAAAAAACGCCGTCACGCGGAAGAGCCGCAGCTCTTTCAATTATTCCCACCAGCACAGGAGCTGCAAAGGCGATATCTGAGGTAATGCCTGAACTGAAGGGCAAACTCAACGGTTTTGCACTTCGCGTGCCCACGCCGGATGTTTCCGTGGTAGATCTTACCGCTGTACTTGCCAAAACTGTTACAGTCGATGATGTCAATGCAGCCATGAAGGAATACGCAGAAGGCCCGCTTAAGGGTATACTCGGTTATGAACCGGAAGATCTTGTGTCAATGGATTTTGTAGGAGACAGCCGCTCTTCGATATTTGCGCCGAAACATACAATGGTGATGGGAGACAGGATGGTAAAAGTACTTTCGTGGTATGACAACGAATGGGCATACAGCAACAGGGTGATAGATCTGGCTGACTATATGCTGTCAAAGGGACTTTAGGCCTATGCATTTAAAAACTTTTTCCCCCGGTGACGTTGCCGGTAAAAAAGTTTTAGTAAGAGTAGATTTCAATGTCCCGATTTCTAATGGGACGGTGGGTGATACTACGCGAATTGCATCGCATCTGCCTACTATTAAGGCACTCATGGATGCAGGTGCGAAGATTGCGCTCATTTCCCATTTAGGCAGACCGAAGGGACAGGCCGACCAAAGGTATTCGCTTGCCCCTGTCGGTAAGGAGCTTGCTGCGATGACCGGGTGGACTGTCAGGTTTGTCCCTGACTGCATAGGCGCAAAAGTAAGCGATGCTGTTTCATCGTGGAAAGAAAANGAAATACTGCTGCTTGAAAACACAAGATTTTATCCGGAAGAAGAAAAAAACGACGCTCTTTTTGCTGAAAAACTTGCAGCCGGTTTTGAAGTTTTCGTCATGGATGCGTTCAGCGCATCGCACAGAGCACACGCGTCGACCAGAGGCGTGGCGGATATCCTTCCGTCATTTGCTGGATATCTCGTTCTGAGGGAAATAGAAATGCTTAGCGCTGCGCGCGATAATCCGCAAAAACCTTTTGTGCTTATTCTTGGCGGAGCCAAAGTATCAGACAAGATAGCCGTTGTAGAAAACATGATGGGTAAGGCCGACACCATATTAGTAGGAGGAGGCATGGCATTTACTTTCCTTAAGGCTGAAGGTCTGGAGATAGGCAAATCGCTCTGTGAAACAGACAAACTTGATTTTGCAGCAAAAATGCTGGAGGATGCAAAGAGGCAGAAAGTTAACATAGTGCTTCCAGCGGATGTTATAGCAGCTGATGAATTCAAGGCCGATTCGGCATATTCGGTAGTTTCGGCTGATGCTATGCCTGCTGATAAAATAGGTCTTGATATAGGTCCTGAAACTTCAGAGATATTCTGCCGTGCAATATCTGAAGCCAAAACAGTGCTCTGGAACGGTCCTATGGGGGTTTTTGAAATGCCGGCATTTTCAAACGGGACTCGGTCTGTAGCGAAAGCCCTTGCCGACGTTACGAAGGCAGGAGCTCTTACAGTAGTAGGCGGCGGGGACTCTGCAGCTGCCGTAACTGAATTCCATTACGAAGATCAGGTTTCCCATGTTTCCACGGGCGGGGGAGCGAGCCTGGAATTTTTTGAGGGTAAAATGCTTCCTGGAATAGAACCTTATATAATCAAAGAGTAATCTATCCTAACAATCAACGGGCGGTTTCGGTTTCCAAACTCGCAAGAGTGCCGGAATCGCCCTTTTGCTACGGTTATTTATTTTTTAGGGAGGCTTGGAATACACCATGCGAAAAAGATTCATAGCTGGAAACTGGAAAATGTTTAATGGTCCTGCAGCGGCAGCTGATTTTATGAGCAGATTCACATCCGGCCTGTCGGCATCAGAGGGCATAATTCCCGATATAGAATCAGCCAAGATGGAGATAGCAATATTTGCACCATTTGTATCGCTTCAAACAGCTATATCGTCAAAAGGAACTGCCCCTATAATAGTTGGAGCGCAAAATGTGCATTGGGAAAAAAATGGTGCCTTTACCGGTGAAATATCTGTCCCGATGCTAATTGAAACAGGTTGTACGCATGTGATTATAGGGCATAGTGAACGCAGGCATATATTTAATGAAAACGACGAAGAACTGCATAAAAAAATCATCGCTGCAATAGAGGGCGGTCTTATACCCGTGTTTTGCGTTGGTGAACTTCTCGAAGAACGTGAAGCAGGCAATGCTTTCAATGTCATAAGGACCCAGCTTCTCGCTGGATTGAGATCAATGGATTCTATGACAGTGGCTGAAAAAGTTATTATTGCCTATGAGCCGGTATGGGCGATAGGAACCGGCAAAACGGCAAGCAACAATGACGCACAGGAAGTATGCGCATTTATAAGGAAACTTATTTCAGATACTTTCGGTGAAGGTATTGCTGAAAAAATAATAATACTTTACGGTGGAAGTGTGAAACCCGAAAACACTGCAGGCATTCTTTCCCAAAAAGATATTGATGGGGTACTTGTCGGTGGCGCTTCGCTAAAAGTTGATAGTTTCTTGGCTATTGCAAAAGCCGCAGCTGAACAGAACTAATTGTTATAAATATTATAAGACAATAATATACAATTTTGTTGAACAGCCCGCTGTCAAAATTAGACAGCGGGCTGTTCAGTATCAGATACAATGTACAAGGGTTATTTTATTTTTACGGGAAATCTTGATCAAACAACTCTCTCAAGAATCGATAATAAAACCTGTTAAATATAAAACAGATTATATTGTAGCTTTAATTTTTGGCAGGGACATCAATCCGCCTATGTACAGCAATCCTTTTTTGCTATAGTATCCCTGGTTCATACATGCGGCAGGGGTGAACGTCATTTCGCCAAAAATAACCCGTCCGTTGTCATCATACAGATCTATCCTAACGAATGGGAACGGCTGCGACAGTTTGATCGCCACGTCAACCATGCGATCCCAGCAGGCGGGTTTTATGGGAGGATTTCCCTTATTATGATCAGGCAAGGCAATGTCCAAATGTTTCCATTCCATATCCAAAAAGTGCCATTTTATATTGGTTGCACGGTCTATGGCAACAGCTACATAATGGGGCTTTCCGCTGAAACAGAATATCTTGTAGTCATTTGGTGTAAAACCAGCCTCGGTCTCTATATATCGTTCACAAATAATGCGCGGGGTAATGGATAGATAATGATATTCTGCGTAACGAAGTCCGTACTTGGATCTCATCCATTGCTCAAGTTTTGACAATGTGGAATGTTTATTCAAAGATTTTTTGTCGGCGCAGATAATATTATAACCGCAGCCATGAGTGCATTTAAGCACAAATTTATCGGGCAATGATTCCCATGGGATATCTACGGTTCTATTGTAAACTCCATACAGTTCATTTAGAACATCCCCGCATCCATGTTCTTCCACGTATTTCCTAACCCCATATTTGTCAGCACAGTCCGAAATCAGGGAATCCTTCCAATTTAACTTCAACCACTGCAATTTCTCGTTAAAATCTTCAGGGTTATCAAGATTAAGGCTTCGCCCCATAACGACCCAATAGATGAACCTGGTTTCCAGTGTCTCGGAAGCGAAAGGTTTCACAAATATTCTCCATATAGGTTTTAAAAAATTACAGATAAGAAAACTGCGAACAGTCAATATTAATAATCCTCCTCAGCAAAGGAAATATATTGTGAAGTGTTCCCTGAATGTTGAGCAAGAGCATAAAAATGCAGCAAATAAACCCCAGAGCTAGGGCTGCAGTAACACGCATAATTTTATCAGAAAAATATATAAATTGTATCGCAATTTTCATAATGACCGTGACCGTAATGACAGCGTTTCAATTGTTCCAGGTCAATTAATAAGAATATAGCCTATTATTATTATATCCTTTTTGCCACCTTATTATATTATCATAAACATAACATAAGATATATTATAGGACATTAATAATATAAAATTATCCGCTGCTTATCATGCAGTGCCTGCTATCTGCTATATGGTCTGTATTCACCGCTTTCGCCTGATGCTATATGGAATCTGAATCACAATAATATTTTACTTATATTTTATCCGACATGTTTGTCCGACACCTTCGGCTACCAAATTTGCTTGACCGGATGGGATATTAAGTTATAATAATCTCTGGTCCGGCTTGAGTTCGGATGCTGGCATCACGCAGAAATCTTACGCTTGGAATGTGTGTACGTATAGAAATATTATATGTCATTCGATGCGGCGGACAGCGTTGAGTCCAGATTTGGAAACTTATCTGTTTGCAGGAGTATTCCCTGGTTTCCGGGAATTTTTGTGCAGGGGGAAAGGTTCATGGGTGCTTATACAGTATATCCGTGAGGGGTCCTTTGCCTTTGCAAAGGGCTCCTCATTTTTTTGCATTTGTACTACCGTTATTTATTTGGCTAAGCTTTGAAGCTGAATTTCAAATAGAAAGCTATAAAGCAATTCAAATTACAAAATATAAAAAATAAAAAGGAGACAAGGAATAAGAAATGAAAAGCAAAAAAATTTTTATTTATGCATTGGCTGCGGCCGTGTTTATGGTTTTAACTTCGGGCAGTGTTTTTGCAGCTGACCTGCCTGAAAAATTAGCGATTACATATGTAAAAGCACCGTTGAACGTCCCTTCCATAGTAGCTAAGGATCTTAAAATGTATGAAGACGCTTTTCCAGGCGTTGCATTGAGCTTCCCTGAGATAACGCAGGGGCCGAAACAGTCACAGGCTATGGCTTCCGGTGAAATCGGAATAGCTAACTGTATCGGGGCAACATCCGCTATCCTTGCAGCTTCCGAGGGGCTTGATATAAAAATCTTTGCGATATATTCGCGTGCGCCCAAAGCATTCATGATACTTGTAAAAAACCCGGCAATAAAGACAGTTAAAGATCTTAGGGGCAAGAAAATCGCAGGCCCCAAGGGGACTATTCTCCACCAGCTTCTGGCAGCTGCTCTTGCCAAAGAGGGAATGTCGCTGAAGGATGTCGAGCACATTGCAATGGACATTCCATCAGCAGGGAGCGCTCTTGAGAACGGAAGCGTCGATGCCGCGCTTATGGCCGGTCCTGCCGCTTATAACTCAATAGCTTCGGGGGCAAGGATGCTGAAGAACGGTGAGGGGCTGATAGATGCCACAACTGTGATAGCCACGACTGAAAAGTTCGCTGAGGAATATCCCAAGGCCATAAGCCGGTTTATTGCGGCACAGAAAAAAGTACTGTCATGGATAAAAAAGAATCCTGATAAGGCTAAGGCAATAACACAGAAAGAAACCGGACTTCCTGAAAAAGGCGTAGCTGTGATGTACCCATGGTATAATTTCGATCCTGCAATAAAAAAGTCTGATATCAGAGAGCTTGAACGCACTCAGGATTTTATGCTGCAGAACGGTCTCCAGAGAAATAAAATCGATATCAGCGGAATAATATTGAAGCTTAAATAACAATAATGGCCGCATATTATTATAACGGCCATACCGGTTAGTTGCTATAAGCTACCATAAATAAGGCAGGATTCCCCCCTCCTATTACAAAATGCGGGATCCTGCCTTTCTTTTTTACTGATAGCAATGCCGTTGAATTATTTAATATGATTTTTACAGGGCTTATGATGCGTACGATTTGATGCGGTCCATCACACATGCAATGTCAGTACTGCCGTAAAGGCGGCCTGACACGGCATAGTGCGGCAAATCAAGGTACAAACCGCTCCATTTTGGTATTGCACGTTTTAAAAGAGGGTCCCCCACTATTATGTCAAATTTCTGCTTGCATACAATATCTCTGAGGTCGTCCTCTTCTTTCAGCACAGTATCTGTTGTTTTTGAATCCTGTTTGTCCAGCATAAACCATGTTGCTACAGATGCATTCACATGTATGTCAGCTGCAGCCAAGCATTCGCGCAGCGAATTTGCAATCACCTGCTGGTGTATGATCAGTAAATTTACATTTTGTCCGACCCGTTTATTTGTATTTATTATGCTGCTGGTATTTTCCCTTTCAGCATCATAATTTCCGCCTATTGAATTTATTATTTTTATGTGCAGCGGATCTTTACTCCCAAGTAAAGGAAAGCCTGCTGTATACGGAGTTCCAAATCGGTCTTTCAGCCACCTTGCTGTCTTGAACCCGGACGGAGATACCACTAAATTGCAGGCTGTGTTTCCAGCTCTTTTTATTTCGTCAAGACCAGCGCCCATCCCGTAACATGCCGCACTGTACCCCCAGGCACGCAGCGTTTTTTCAATAAATAAACCGCTCTCAGGATCAGGCATGTCAAGTGGGGTTGCACCGATTACGCCGATGTCCGCAGTATGTTCCTCCTCCGCATTGTCTGCGGTAAAAGCCTCGAATAAGCTTATATATGCCTTATCCTGCCCTTTGTCGTACAGATCCATGCCATTTGTTCCAACAGTTATTACAGGTTTGCATGTTGAGTTATGGACAGCACGGGCAAGCGCCTTAAAGTCGGTTCCTATTACTGCAGGAGCCGGGGTGCATATTATTGCAATAAAACGGCATGGAAGATTTTCTGCTGCATCTTTTATTTTTTCAATCAGCTTGTCATCTCTTCCGAATATTGCGTCCATATCCCTTAATCCTGCACTTAACAGGGCAGTTTTACTGCCGTACCAGCGAGGTTCGTCATATCCGCAGATGTTGCCGGTACATCCTCCTGCATCATATATTACGATGAGCCCTCCGAGTTCGAAGAGAACGGATACCGCTCCTGAATAATCAGGAGCAAAAGGAGCAAGAAATTTAAAGAGCCCTTTCATTTTTTAACGTCCAGCCACCTTATATATATAATCCGTATTAATTCTATATTACAAGATATGAACCGCACATTTGCTCCCTGTGGCTCTTTGGGTTCAGAATACCGGTTTCTATCTGTTTAAGCAGCGAAATAAGCCCCATATAGCCGAAAGGCTGTCGTTCACTGCAGCTCCATCCGATGGATACCGCATCTTTAAAATAATATCCTGCGTCAAGTCCAAGCGTTACATCTGCCCCGTCCATGCTGCCGGCATATTTTATCATTGACGGATATACGCTTGAAAAAACCTTTGTCCGCGGGCTTAGTTCATTTAAATAGTTTATGTAAGGGCGGTCTTCTTCACGTATAATATGCGAAAAAATGTACGGAACATCCATCCCGTATTTTATTAGTGCGGCAGCTATTTCAAATGGGTTGCCGTTCACTGTTTGTCCCACAGCGATTTTCATGCCTTTATGCCCGGATGAAAAATCCTCAGTTGCTTTTAATGCCCTGTTAAAATAAAATTCATCATCGATTTTTGAACCCAGTGCTTCGGCAAGCATTTTGTATTGTACTTTTATGCCGCTTATATCATAAAGATGCTCAAGGCGACGGTACGGTGTCCCAAGCCTTTTTTCAAGGTCCTGGGCCGCAGGCACTGCCAGGGATGTCAGTACAAGGTTCATAACGGCTTTGTTCATTTCGAGGTACTCTTCAAAGGTACTGCATGCCGATATCTGGTTGATCTTATATATACCTGTCTGCTTCAAAAGTTCTCCGAGCTCACAGTCTGAATCAAGCGGAACAAAATTGCCAAGCAGATTTACCGCTGTGCGGTCTTTTTCATCAGTCGGCTGAAGACAGTAGTACAGTGACTGCTGGATTGATGCCATAGGCGGTTTTTTACCTTCCCTTGTTATGGGGTCCATATACGCAGGTACGACAGGTATACCGCAGTCCGCTTCAGCTTTGCGGCATACGCGCTCAAGGTCGGTTCCGAGCAGAGCATCAACACAGCTTGTGCATATCATAATCGCCTTGGGGTAAGGTTTTACTGAATTGCATATTTCCTTTGCTGCCTGTGCTATTCGTGAGAGATGGCGTCCGGTCACAAGGTCGCGTTCGTCCATATGCATATAGAACATGCGGTCGGCAAAACCTGTTTCATTCCCTGTGACCGTCCCATGTCTTCCGCAGCACCCTGGGGACACCATAAGCATCATTGCCTCGGGCAGCAGAAGCCCTGTTCTTTTTACTCCGAAGCCGCTTGCTCCTGGAGAGTTGTAATGAAGGTGACAACGGGGAACGGTCTGGCTCATCAGCCCGCCGGTCTTAGTCCTTTGTGCGAGTTCTTCTATAGTAGTAAAAAATGTTATATCAGACATTTATCATGTGGATAGTCTGCCATCAGCAGGCCGGCAAAGTCAAGAAACCTGCCGCTTATGGGCAGGTTCGGATCGCCTTCGATTACTGTTTTGCCAATATTTTCAAACAGCTGTATATTTTTATCACGCGGTATATCTGCAAGGATGGGAAGGCCTGATTTTTCAGCAAAAGCAGAGACGATATTAAATTCATCTTCAACATTCCGGCGGTTCAAAATTATCCCTTTAACTTTTGCATATCCTCTGTCAGCAAAATTATTTACGGCGGTATTGATATTGTTTGCAGCGAAGAGAGCCATTTTTTCTCCTGAAGTTACTATAAGCACCTCTTCTGCATAGCCTTCTCTGATCGGCGCTGCAAAGCCGCCGCAGACAACATCGCCTAGTACGTCATATAAAACTACGTCAGGATTGTATTTCCCGAAAATATCAAGTTCCTCAAGCAGATCAAAAGTTGCTATTATCCCACGTCCGGCACATCCAAGCCCAGGCGTAGGGCCGCCTGTCTCTATGCACAGTACACCACCGAAGCCTGTTTTCACTATTTCTTCAGCAAGAATATCTTCAGTTTGTTCGCGAAGGCGGTTCATAACAGGCAGAGGAGCTTCTCCGCCCAGAAGATTTATCGTTGAGTCGGCTTTGGGATCGCATCCTATCTGCATAACTTTATATCCCTTTAATGCAAGGGCAGCCGATAGATTACTTGTGATCGTCGATTTACCTATTCCGCCCTTGCCGTATACGGCAATTTTTTTCATTATAATATTTTAACCTTCAATTCCTTTTGTATGTCATATGGTATTTGTTTATCAAATCGATTCAGGATCGTTGGTCAGTATTTCATTTTTTCCGGAACCACTGCCCTTACTCCGCCTCTTGGGGAAGCAGTGTCCCCTGCATACCTCGGTATTAAGTGCACATGCACATGCAGGACTGACTGTCCTGAATGTATTCCGCAGTTGACCCCGATATTGTATCCGTCAGGGGAATAAAGGTTGTCTATTAATTTTTTCGCCTCGTCGATAAGTTCAAATATTGCTTCCCGTTCTTCTTTTGTAATATCAAAGAAACTTTCAACATGGCGTTTTGTTATGAAAAGCATGTGCCCTTTATTTACGGGAGTTTTATCAAATATTGCGTATGCAGACTCATTTTCAAGAACATATTCTTTGATTTTACAGAATATGCATTCCATATTTAAATCCCCCCTGTATTTATTTATTCGTCCGTGTCTATATATTTTTTTGCCGGGGCATCTCCCCACAGTGAGTCAAGGCGGTAGTAATCACGCCCTTCCCTGCTCAGGATATTTACGACCAGATGTCCTGCATCCATCAAACACCAGCGGCTGCTGTCCTCTCCTTCGAGTCGGTGTGGCAGGTTCATTTTATCAAGCATTTCACTGGCAGTATCCCTCAGCGTTTTTGCGTGTAGGTCTGAACGGGCTATCGCCACAATGAACGCTTCCGTGAAACCTGAGACCTCACTCAGGTTATGTACGGAAACCTCAAGTGCATGCTTGTCCAGCAATGCATCGATAATTTGTTTGTACGGGGTACAGAATTCTTCAAGTTTTTTGTCGTTGTTTTTGTCCACGATGGCTTCGGCCTCACTTTTTTGATTTATCGATATCCGTTATATTTTATATATCTATTGTGTACTTATCTTTACCAGCTTGTCAAGGATGCTTATAAGGTTTTTACTGTCATGCCCTATAATTATTGAAGCATAAAAAGCCTGTCTGTTTTCCCTTACAAGATTTTTGGGCACCTCAAGCAGGGATCCAAGGGTTTTAGCTGTGGAGATGACTTTCTGCGGTGCATTTATAGGATAAACCACATTGCTGGTCCTGTAGTCGAAATGCTTGGCATTGCCTGTATGCACAACATCAACCCCTATTTTCTGAAGTCTTGTTGCAACTTCCTGCCCTATGCCGGGATCTCCTGTCCCATTGAGTACAGCAACAGATTCAGGCATCGATCTTACGATTTTTAGGAGTTCGTCTTTGCTGATGTCTGGTTTGCCCTTTTTTTTATCACTGTTTTTTGAAGATGACGCAGCCTTTTCCGTATTCTCATCTTCCATGGCTGATGAATATGAAAGAGACAGGCCTGCATAATTATCATCAGATGATTTATTTTTTTCTTTTAAATCCCCGGACATAAGCACATCAATTGGCGCATTCAGAAAAGCATTTGCAGAGTCAGTGTCGCCGATCCAGTAGCTTAGGTTATCTATCATTGCTGCGCGGCCATGAAGAGTGGAAAGGAATATCCGGTCTCTTCCCAGTTCGTTCTGGACAAAGCCTGCCAGCTGTATTGCAAGGCCAGGAGACATATCGGTCTTAAAAAGCTTCATGATCTGCGAGGTAAGTTCCGGTATTTTGACCAGTATACGAGGGTCATATGCCTTTTTTATTATTGCTTTTATAAATTGCTGCTGGCGGTGGACACGTCCTATGTCACCGAGTGCGTCATGGCGGAACCGAACGAAATGGAGAGCGGTTATCCCGTTCATCATCTGCGGTCCGGGCTGAATGTTTATGTCGAGCTTCCCTGCCCTGTCTACATACCGCATCCTCTTCTGGACATCTATCTCAACTCCGCCCATTATGTCTACTACGGCCGGGAAACTGTCATAGTCTACAGTAATATAATACAGGATCGGCTGACCAAGATATTTTTCAACAGTGGCCTTCAGAAGGTCCGGACCTCCGTATGCAAAGGCATGGTTAAGCTTCTGGACTCCGTGCCCTGGAATTTCAACTCTTGTGTCCCTTGGCAGCGACAGGACCCTCATGTTTTTGTCATCTATGTCGACAGTTGCAAAAAGAATCGTATCCGAACGCCTCGATCCTTCAACATTATCTTCACCCATAATCAGAATGTTGAATTTGCCCTGTTCTTTCAGGGCTGTATACTCTGCGCTGCCGCTGTCGACGGTTCCCTGTATAGCGCTCAATATATCGCCTGACTTCGAGTGCAGTATAGTATAGATGCGAAATCCTGCCCCGGCGATAATTCCAAGTACGGCAAGCAGTATTATTACCAGTATCGATTTGTATGATTTAAAAAAACTCACAGTATGCTCCTCCGTTAATTATCTTTATCCCGATAAAGTGATTTTTTGATAATGTAATTTTCAACCGAAGGCGGGACCAAAAAACGTATGCTCCAATTGCGCCGAACCCTGTCTCTAAGCTCAGTGCTGGAAATTGCCAATAAAGGTATTTCCAGAGGGATTATTGCTGAACGCAGTTTTTCGGGCAGTTCTTCCATCCTTTTGTGAGTGTATCCGTGTCTGCTTACAGCAACAAATTTACACAGACTCATGATTTCCTCTGGGGTCTTCCATGAGACTATGTCCATAACGGCATCAAGCCCAGTTATGAAATACAATTCAGCATCTGCATATTCAGGCATATTCCTCAGGCTTTTAATTGTGTCTATGGTGTAGCTTTGACCGGTCCTGTCTATTTCAATACGTGAAACATTGAAATACGGACAGTCAACAGTAGCCAGAATTGTCATAATGTACCTGTCTTCTGCCGATGTTATGTTCTTGCCTGCTTTATGAGGAGGCTGTCCTGTCGGGACAAATAAAACCTCAGAAAGATCGAATGCTGTGTGTGCGTCATCTGCAGCGCGAAGGTGTCCGTAATGTATTGGGTCAAAAGTACCGCCCATTATCCCAACACGTCTTTTATTTATCTTCTCCATAATCATGCTCCGTATGATTTTCTTCGGGATTTTTGCTGCATTCTTCATCTTCAATGTTTTCTTCCGAATATCCTTCAACAAAAACATTTTCAGCAGGATCGGACGGGTAATAATCAGGGTAGAAAACATATTCTTTATGTCCGATGGAGACAATATCTCCCTCGTGTGCCCCGGCCGCTTCAAGCAGTTCTTCAACTTTATATTTACGCAGCATGGCAGTGAATCTAGCTACATTTTCATCCTGGTTCAGGTCATATCTTTCAACGGCTTTCTCAAGGCGCGGATGCAAAACTTTGAAACCTCCGCCGTGCATTGAAATAATTTGTATCCTATTCTTGCTATTTGAATAAGGCGTCTCGTTTCTTATATTTTCCAGGGCATAAAGCCTGACTTCACTATGCGGCCTCGGATTAGCGTCGGTAAAAACAATTATCTGTTTAACTAGTTCCGGGATGCCTTCTCCTGTAAGGGCACTTATAGGGCAAAATTTAATCCCGGCAGCGTCAAAATATTCCTTGAGGCTGTTTATAAGCGGTTCAGGATGCTCAAGAGTATCAAGCTTGTTTGCAGCTACAAAATAAGGGCGTTCGTTCAGGTGATCGTCGTAAGAACGCATTTCATTCCGTACTGTTTCAAGTTCGCCGATAAGTTCATCAAAATCGCCTGATTCAAGATTAAGTACATGTATCAGAAGCCTGCTGCGCGCAATATGACGCAAAAACTCAAGCCCGAGCCCCTTATTTGTGTGTGCTCCCTCGATAAGACCCGGAATATCCGCTATTACTACTCTTTCATATCCTGACTGTATTACACCAAGGTTAGGGGAGAGAGTAGTAAATGGATAATCGGCTATTTTAGGCTGTGCATTGGAAATTGCGGCTAATATACTTGATTTGCCTACGTTTGGAAACCCCACAAGTCCTACATCTGCAATAAGCCTGAGTTCAAGCCGGAGTTCGGCTTCCTCTCCAGGATCGCCGTTTTCACAGAACCTCGGAGCCCTGCGGGAGGCATTCGAGAAGAAGCGGTTGCCTCTCCCGCCGCGTCCGCCGCTGGCTGCAAGGAATCTGTCTCCCGGTTCAACAAGGTCGGCAATACCTTCATTTGTAACCGCATCATAAATTATAGTCCCGCATGGTACATATATAACAACATCATCACCAGCAGGGCCGTTTCTTGCCTTGCCCTTGCCGTGTCCGCCGTTTGCGCCTTTTATGTGGCGCTGATACTCAAGATCAGCGAGAGTTTGAAGGTTGGTAGTAGCTTCAAAAATAATGCTTCCACCCCTGCCTCCGTTGCCGCCGTCGGGGCCGCCGTTGGGTTTGAATCTTTCACGCAGAAAGCTCATGCATCCATTTCCGCCCCTGCCTGCTTTAACAGAAATGCGAATATAGTCAACAAACTTCATATATTTACCTCGCCTTAAAATACTATAAAAGGGGCCCTGTTACAGGCCCCCGAAAAAATGTGCAGTATTTATGCCCGGTTAAATAGTCTCAGGCTCTACAGCAACGAATTTACGGTTTGCTTTTGTTTCAAAACGGACCTTGCCGGTCTCAAGTGCAAAAAGCGTGAAATCACGTCCAAGTCCGACATTTTTCCCAGGATGGAATTTTGTACCGCGCTGGCGGACTATTATTGTTCCTGCATTTACAAGCTGACCGTCGCCTCTTTTAACACCAAGATATTTTGGCTGACTGTCCCGGCCGTTAGTACTGCTTCCCTGACCTTTTTTATGTGCCATAACTCAATATCCCCCTCTAGCCGTTGATCCTGCTGACTTCCACCAGCGTGAACTGCTGACGGTGTCCGCGGAATTTGCGGTAATTCTTCTTTCTGCGGTACTTGAAAACTATGACCTTGTCATCTTTGCCATGCTCAAGCACCTTGGCTGTTACTGCTGCTCCGCCGACGTAAGGAGTGCCTATGACCGGGCCGTTGTCTTTCCCCAGCAAAAGGACTTTATCAAAAGTAACCTCTCCTCCAACTTCAGCCTGTAGTTTCTCAAAACGTATTTTATCTCCTTCGGAGACTCTATACTGCTTTCCGCCTGTTTCTATTACCGCATACATCGATGTTTTTCCTCCCTCCGCTGTGTGTAGGGCAGCCGTATAGCTTTTAAAGCCCACACCATGCGTATTCTACAACCTATGTATTATAAAAAATATTTTGTCATTAGTCAATGATTTGTTTATATAACCCAAATTACATATTATTAAATAAGGGTTTTTGCTTAAAGTGCTATTTTGTTTATATTTATTTCAATATTTTTTACCGTAAATGGCTTAATAAAAGGGCTTTCGCATGTTCAATGGCTTCCTGCGAAGTTTCATCGCCTGCCAGCATCCGTGCTATCTCCTTTTCGCGCTCTGTACCTTCTATTTCTCTTATCACAGTGTTTTCCCCGTCTTTTTTTACAAGGAAATGCTGGTCGGCCATTGCCGCTATTGCAGCTTCATGCGTAATAAGGATCGTTCTGCACCTTTCTGCCAGCTGGCAGAGTTTATATCCTGCAAGCAGCGCTGTTTTACCTCCAAGTCCTGCTTCAACTTCGTCAAAAACCAATGTTCCGGGCAGTTTATCATCTCCCAATGAAAGCTGCAGAGCTATCAATATGCGGCTTAGCTCTCCACCTGAAGCTGTTTTGCCGACAGGAAGAGGAGTCTGTTCAGGGAGGCAAAGGGTAAATACTGCATTTTCAGCACCGTTTGCGCGTACCCTGTCCTGATTTTCGATGCATATGGAAAAATCGGCGTACTCCATTGCCAGTTCATTTAAATGGCTGTTTACGCTTGAAGATAGCACTGACGCAGAATTTTTCCTAAGTCTCCTGAGTTCTTTTGCATGGCCTGCCGTTAATTTTTTGAGGTCTGAAGCGGCATCCTCCATATGATTAAGTTCGGTATTGCTTTTTTTGAGCCATGAAATTTTCTGAGTCGCTTCATCGGCATATTCAAGAATGCCGGCACAGTCAGATAAATTAAGCGTGCGTTTTATTTTCCTCAGCATCCCGAGTTTTTTTTCAAGCCTGTCCCGCATCTCTTCCAGATATTCAGCACCGGGTACGCTGCGGAGTTCCTTCTGCATCGTATCTGCAAGTTTTTGTGCGGATACGAGCATATTTTCGCCGTACTCCCGCCATTTTGCATCATTGTCCGGTGCGAAAACGTACATGTCTTTGCAGAATTTTTCAATTTCTTCTATGAGGCCTCCGCCTGCTGCTCCGCCGGAGAACTTCTCTGCCAGTGAGCATAATGCATTGCTGCGTGAATACCTTGTTTCTATTTCTTTAAGCTCGTTCTCCCATATTTTTTCACTTTCGGCAGTCAGTTCCAGTGACCGTATCTGCTGAAGTATTTTATCAGCATCCTGAAAACGTTCCTCTGTTTCCCTCTGCAGCTTTTTAAATGCAACAATTTTTCTTTCCATAGCCAGAGCATCGTTAAATGTTTTTTCAAGTTCATCTTTTATTACTGCGACTTCTTTGCCGCCGCACGAATCAACTAAATCCAGCTGTTTGGACTGATCAAGAAGACTGAGCTGCGCAAACTGGCTTTGGATCACGAGTTCGCTTTCCATTGCTGCGGAAAGTGTATTGAGTGGCACGAGGTTTTCCTGGATAGTACACCGCCCTCTTCCGCTGCGGCTGAAAGTTCTCCTTGCTATCAGTGAGCCTTCCTGCGGCAGGCAGTCCCCTGAAAGGTGTCTGTTGCCTTCGGTCGATATCAGAACCTGAACGTCAGAGTATTCTTCCAGTGCATTTATGTGGCTTGCCTGTGCCCTTTTCCCGGCTATAAATTCCATAGCGCGCACAAGACTGCTTTTACCGGCCCCGCTTTCTCCGGTAATTACGATAAAATTTCCGCCGAATTTTATATCCGCGTCTTTTATCCCGCCTACGCCATGTACTCGAAGCTCCTCTATCAATGCTACTCTCCTTCGTCCGTTATACCATTGAATCCCCAGCGCAATTTTTCACGCAGGAGGTCATAATAGCTTTTGTCCTTGATCTGGATTATGCTTATATGTATTTCAGGATCGAGCATGGCCTCAAGGCGGTCACCAGGAAGCAGTTCGTAGCAAAGCTGTCCGTCCTGGGTCAGGATCATATTTCTGTTGTCGCCCTTTGGTATGACGAATGCCCTGTCTGTTCCGCTCAGAACTACCGGCCTTGCATAAAGGGTATGTGCGCATATAGGCGCTAGAAGCATGCACGGGACATGGGGCGGTACAATCGGCCCGCCTGCGGAAAGTGCATATGCCGTAGATCCGGTCGGTGTTGAAAGGATGAGACCGTCAGCCAGGAAAAGAGAAAGGATCTCGTCTCCGACGCGCACCTCAAGGTCTATTACACGTGCAAGGCTGCCCTTTGAGATAACAAGGTCATTGAGGGCGTTGAGCTCATGGACGATCCTGCCTCCGCGCCAAACGAGACCTTTTAGGAGATGTCTTTCCTGAAGTGTATAATCGTTTTCGATGATTGATTTTATGTCGTCCTCGGCGGCTTCTGGATCTCCTGTAGCCAGAAAGCCCAGTCTGCCCAGGTTTATACCGTAAAGTGGTATCGAATATCCGAAGGTATATCTCGCTGCACGCAAAAAGGTGCCGTCCCCGCCGAGTATTATTGCGAAAGCGACCTCGTCCCTCCATACATTGTCGGGTGTTTCAGGTACGCAAAGAGCTGAAGCCTCGTGCGGAGGCAGCATGAAGTTAAGGCATTTCTCCCGGCCCCATGCGCATAGTCTGGCTGCCATATTTATTGCTTCAGGTTTCTGTGTGTTGAAAAGCAATCCAATGTTATTTTTCTGCATTTTGCATCAGCCTGCCTTCATCGGTTATAGTTTCCCTGCCGGCTTTTTCAACTATTTGTTCCGCGTCCAGAATTTTTCGGGACATCGAAGTATTTTCTGCAAAACCAAGCAGAAAAAGAAATTCAATGTTTCCCTCAGGACCCCTTATGGGTGAAAAAGTGGCATCGAATAACTGCAGATTCGTATCTCTATTTATAAAACCTGCTAAATCATTTATCACGCTCACATGCAGCTTAGGATCAGACACTACCCCTTTTCCTATATTTTCTTTTCCCACTTCAAACTGCGGCTTTACAAGTACAGCCATAACGCCGTCCGGCTTCAGAAGTTTTTCCATGGGTTTCAGCAATAGCTTCAGTGATATAAAAGATGCATCTGAAACGATTATATCCGCTTTTTCGTTTCCGAACATATCAGTAGTAAGATAACGCGCATTTGTACGTTCCATAACAACCACTCGAGAGTCATTCCGGAGTTTCCACGCCAACTGCCCGTAACCCACATCCACCGCGTAAACTGTCTTAGCCCCCCTGCCGAGAAGGACATCGGTAAATCCGCCCGTTGAAGCTCCGATATCTATACAGATCTTTCCTGAAGGGGCTATGGCGAAATAATCAAGAGCCTTAAGCAGTTTGTAAGCCCCTCTGCTCACCCATTGCTTTTCCGGGGCATCTATCGTTATGTGTGAGTCAATCGAAACCTGAGAGGAAGTTTTTGTGACCTTCTGTCCCTCAACGGAAACTCTGCCGTGCTCAATATAATGCTGAGCCAAAGTTCTTGATTCAGCCAGTTTTCTGTCTGCAATCAGCTTGTCGAGCCTTACAAGCTTTTTTTTCATGCTTCTTCGCAGAGCCTTATCACATTTTCAAGTGTCATCCCGCACTCGGCCCATTGCTCGGCTCTTGTAGCGTGTGTGATGTACCTGTCAGGCACTCCTAAATTTATTACCCTGCAAGTGAATCCTTTCTGGTTTGCGAATTGAGATATCGCGCTGCCGGCTCCGCCGCTTATATATGCTTCTTCTGCGGTTATTACAATCGGGTGTGATTTCAGCAGCGGTGCGAGGCCTTCAAAATCTATAGGTTTAATAAAACGCAAATCGACAACGGTAGGGTTTTTGCCTTTGCCCTCATTATAGATTTTCAGTGCTGAATCAAGCATAAGTTCAACTGTGCTGCCTATTCCTATAAGGCATATGTCTTTGCCGCTGCGGAGAACCTCACTCTTGCCCCATACTGCCGGCTCTCTCTCTGTTAAATATTGTGGGATACATGCCCGGGCATTTCCCTTCGGGTATCTTATAGCTATGGGTATGCCTCTCGCAAGCCAGTTTCTGACAAAGAAATCAAGGTCTATTATGTCCCTCGGCGCTGCGAGCGTCATATTCGGAATAGAGCGCAGCCATGCAACATCGAGCAGGCCATGGTGAGTCTCTCCGTCTTCTCCCACTAAACCGGCTCTGTCTATGCCGATTAATACAGGGAGCCCTGAAAGACACACATCGTGCATAACCTGGTCCGCAGCACGCTGCAGAAATGTTGAATATATGCATACGGCAGGTTTCATGCCGCCGGCAGCCATTCCGGCTGCAAAAATCATAAGGTGTTCCTCTGCAATTCCAACGTCAAAGAACCTGTCAGGGAATTCCTTTGCAAATTTTTTCAACTTGGTTCCGTCGGCCATTGCCGCTGTACATACAACTACGTTAGGGTCATTCTTCGCAGCCTCGAGCAGACTATTTGCCATCGCTGCACTCCAGCTTGGAGAAGAAGTTGTTTTTTGATGGATGTCCGCTGCGTCTATGGTTGTATTGGGGCCAATCCCGTGAAAAAAACACGGATGCGCTTCTGTCTCATAACAACCCTTCCCTTTTTTTGTAATGACATGTATAAGCAGGGATTTGTCATAGTGTCTGGCAAGACGGAATACCTCTTCCATCTCTTCTATGTTGTGTCCGTCAAAAGGTCCCCAGTAACTGATATCCATTTCTTCAAAAATATTAGTCGGGAGCAGCAAAGATTTGAGTTTCGACTTGATCCTGCTTAATATTTCCTCAAGATGGTCGCCATGTCTCATTGTATGGCACTGTTCTTTTATAAAATCCTTAAATTTGCGGTAAGTAGGGTTCACGGCAAGCTGCGCAAGATGGCTTGCAACTCCGCCTATACGCGGACTAATGGACATTTTGTTGTCGTTAAGAATAATTATTACTTTTGTATCGGTGCTCTCTATGGAATTAAGAGCTTCGAATGCAACGCCGTTTATAAGCGCTCCGTCACCGATAACAGCTATTACCTCGTAATTGCCGCTGTTTAAATCCCTTGCCTTGGCATAACCCATTGCTGCCGAAATAGATGTACTGCTGTGTCCAGTAGTAAAAAAATCATAAGGGCTTTCGTCCATTCTTGGAAAACCTGCGATACCACCCTTGGTCCTCAGCGTTTCGAAACGATTGAGACGGCCTGTAAGTATCTTGTAAGAGTATGCCTGATGCCCGACGTCAAATATTATTTTGTCCCTGTCGGGGTTAAAAGCCCTTAAAAGCGCTACCGTAAGCTCAACCGAACCAAGCGATGAGCTTAGATGCCCTCCGTTTTTAAGGGTAACACTGATTATTTTTTTTCTGAGTTCTTCGCACAATATCTTCAGTTCAGGCTGAGAAAGCCCGCGAAGGCCTCTAAAATCCTTGACAAATTCCAAAAGGGACATTTTTTATATAATTCTCCTCTTAATGGGTTCTGTGGACCAGATAATCAGGCAATTCCGTTAAAAAATCATTTTCCGGCAGTATGCCTGACAAAGCTTTTTTAGCAAGCGATGATTCTTCTTCCGCCAGCTTCAGTGCGGTTTCCAATCCATATGCAGTTACATGTGTGATTTTATCCTGTTCGGCATCTTTCCCGGGTGTTTTGCCCAGCTCTTCCGCTGTGCTTGTAACGTCAAGGATATCATCAACTATCTGAAAAGCAGAGCCCAGATTGGTGCCGTAATTATAATAGCAATCAAGAATTTCTTCATTGTCCGTTCCAAGTGCGGCTCCGGCCAGGACAGCCGCCCTGATAAGCGCTCCGGTTTTCAACGCCGCAGTTTTTCTAACATAATCAGGATCTCCTGATGCGGCGTCCGGATCGACATCCATTGCCTGACCGCCGCATACACCAGCCGGACCTATCGCACTGCTGAATATCCGCATAGCTTTTAAGAGCTTGCCGGAAGACACGTTTTTTGTGTGAATAAGAGGGTATTCAAGAGACTGCGCCAGCAGCGCGTCACCTGCAAGCACTGCCATAGTCTCACCGAACTTTGCATGGTTCGATGGTTTTCCGCGCCTCATGTCGTCATTGTCCATGCATGGAAGGTCATCGTGTATCAATGTTGCCGTATGGAGCATTTCCAGGCCAAGAGCCATCGGCAGGGCATCCAGTACATTGCAGCCGCACCTTTCGGCCGCAGCCAGGCAAAGCACTGGGCGAAGCCTTTTTCCACCTGCATTCAGTGAGTATTCCATACATTCATGGAGCCTCTCAGGTACGCCGTTTTTTCTTATAGGCAAGGATTCCCCCAGGAATTTTTCAAAGACCGATCTGTAGATGTTAAGAATTTCCTTTACATGCGAAACCCGTTCCTTATCCATATCAGTGTTCGCCTTTCTCATACTCTGGATTTTTCAGAGGAACTTCTCCTCCGTCGGTCAATAAAGTTATTTTTTGTTTCGCTTTATCAAGAAACAACCGGCATTCTTTTACAAGCCCTATGCCTTTTTCAAATTCAGAAAGGGCTTCCTCAAGCGGAAGATCCTCTCCCTCCAGTTTTTTTAGTATTTTATCAAGTTCTGACATCTTTTCACTGAAATTCATTTAAAAACCTCCAATGCAGATAGTTGCAACTTTTTCATTTCCTGTGATACAATGCTTAAGTTGTTCCAAAAGGGATAGGGGGGAGATAATATGTCTAGGTTCTGTGATTGCTGCGGCCGCGGGCCGGTTACAGGAAATGCAGTCAGCCACTCTAACCGCCATACACGACGCCGTTGGCTTATAAATATTCAGAGTGTGCGTGTTGACATAGGCGGCGGAGAGACTCGTAAACTTCATATCTGTACGAAGTGCCTCCGTTCCGGTAGAGTACAGAGAGCCGTTTAATAAACGGCTCCTTTTTTTTATCTTAATATCCATTTCTCGCATTCTCAAGAAGCTCCTGGGCTTCTTCTTCTCCGACAAGTATTTCTCTTGGCTTTGAGCCGTCGGCAGGGCCTACTATCCCGATCTGCTCCATCATATCTATCAGTCTGGACGCGCGTGAAAATCCTACACGCAGCCGTCTCTGCAGGCCGCTTGCCGATGCTATTCCGGTAGACATTACGGTATCGACAGCATCATTTATCAGGTCATCATCAAGCAGTGTGCTTTCCAGACCGTCTGGTGCTCCGCCCTGTTTATCTATTTCTATATAGTCTGGAAGTCCGAAGATATTTGACATATAAGCAAGCCAGTCATTGAGGATTTCTTCGTCTACCCACGGGGACTGCACCCNTATCGGTTTGGGGTGTTTCGTAGATAAAAACAGCATATCCCCTTTTCCCAGAAGTTTTTCTGCGCCGGCACAGTCAAGGATAGTCCTCGAATCAGCATTGCTTGGCAGCGTAAATGCGACCCTTGCGGGAATATTAGCTTTTATAAGGCCGGTTATAACATTGACCGACGGACGCTGGGTAGCTATCATCAGATGTATCCCGGTCGCGCGCGCCATCTGCGCAAGGCGGCATATATATTCCTCGACTTCTTTAGGTGCTGTCATCATAAGATCAGCAAGTTCATCTATGACTATTACTATATGCGGATATCTGTCCTTCGGCAGTGTTTTTTCGTTAAAATGTTCAATATTCCTGACTCTGGCCCTGGCAAACATGGTATATCGGTTTTCCATCTCACGTATCGCCCATGCAAGGACATGGACGGCCTTTTTGGGATCAGTGACCGGAGGCGTAAGGAGATGAGGAAGTTTATCATATACGGCCATTTCCACCCGTTTTGGGTCAACCAGTATCATGCGCATTTCTTCCGGCGTGCGCATCGAACAGAGGCCTACTATGCAGGCATTTATGAAAACGCTCTTCCCTGAACCTGTAGTGCCTGCCACCAGAAGGTGCGGAAGTTCTTCAAGCGCTGATATTACAGCGTCCCCATTTACAGCTATGCCGAATGGCAGAGGAAGAACGGCATCTGAATCCTGGTATGCCGGATCCTCAATAATAGTCCTGAGCGGGATGCCTCTGCGGCGCGGATTAGGTATTTCAACCCCTACGTAAGGTTTTCCTGGTATAGGCGCCTCTATCCGCAGGCTTGGGACAGCCATTGCAAGTGCAATGTCATTTGCCAGTGCGGCAACTTTATTTACTTTGATTCCAGGTGCAAGCTGTATGCGGAACTGTATGACCGTCGGACCTACCAGTATTTCGGCAAGCCTTGCCTCTATACCGAACTGTTCCAGCGCTTTTATGATCTTTTCACCGAGAGGCAGAGCCTTTTCTTCATCCATTTCATCTTCGTGTGACTCCTCCCTGCCGAATATTTCGATCGGCGGAGGGAACACTCCCTGTTCTACAGCATTCTGGAACCCTTCATCCCCTAAGCTGAATAAAGGGTCCTGTATTCGCGCCTCTTCCTGCTGTTTTTCCGATTTTTCCGATATATGTCTGATTTTTAGTGAACATGCAGGTGCAGTGTCGATTTCATCCTGTGTCTGTCCAAAATAGTCCGCTTCACTGCATTCAGCTATATTTGGAGCAGGCAGGTCGGAAACAGTGTCGGCGCCGGCCCCGTCCGCTTCAGTTGTGATATCTTTGTTCTCTTTGCCGTTTCCTGCAGATTTTTTGAATATAGAGATTAAGGGCAGTTTAATACCAGATATAATTGGGATATTATACATAAATACTGCTATATAAAGTGTAAAGAAACCCAGTATGAATGTTCCGAAAGCACCGAAAGTGGAGAAAATATTTCCGGCAAAAGCGCAGCCGTATGCACCGGGAGAAAGCCACCGCGGGTAATTGGGATCATGATCGCCTGTTATGGCGTTTATTCCCAGCAGGAACAGCGCAATAAAAAATAGCAGCATGGTTGCAAAAGTCTGTTTCATGGGATGAGGCACAGGCCTTGACATAAGTTTTGATATGCTGAAATATGCGGCAAAAAGAAGCGGTATTATGAATGCTCCTCCTACCGTATCCATTATGGCGGCCGATATTTTTGCTCCATATGTGCCTGTCCATGGACTGTAGAATGACGCGGCAAGAAATGCTGATACACAAAGAAGCAGGATATAAAATACTCTCATGCAGGATTTTGAGGATTCTGCATTTGTATTTTTATCTTTTAAAAAACGCTGGCTGCTTCTTGCAGTTTCTTTCCGCTTCGTTCCAAATTTCATGCTAAGCTTCACTTCCCCCTACAGTCAGGCCTTTTATAAGCATTGAAGGCTGCCCGTCAGTTACCGGCACACCCTGTCCTGACTTTCCGCATACCCCGGGGTCCATTATCAGATTGCTTCCCAGGGCAACTATATTCTGCAGGGCCTGGGGCCCGTTTCCGGTAAGGGTCGCGCCTCTTACCGGATAAGATATCTTCCCGTTTTTGATCATGTATGCTTCTGATACGTAGAATACAAAATCTCCTGTCGTAGGATTCACTTCACCGCCGCCCATTTTCCTGACAAGCAATCCGTCTCCGGCCTGTTCGATCATTGACTCGAAATCTGATTTGCCTGGCAGAAGAAAAGTATTGCTCATCCTGGGGACAGGGATATTTCTGTAAGATTCTCTCCTGCCGTTTCCTGTGAGCGGAAGTCCGGCTGTTTTTGCTGAAAGTATATCGGTCATATAGCTTTTCAGCACACCGTTTTCAATAAGTATGTTACGGCGTGCGGGGGTACCCTCGTCATCGAACTTATAGGATCCGTAAAGGCACGGAATTGTAGGATCGTCCGCCATTGTTATCATGCTGTCAGCAACTTTCTCTCCTATTTTCCCTCTGTACACGGAGTAATCTTTGTCCACTATATCTGCTTCGAGACCGTGTCCGCATGCCTCGTGTATTATTGTTCCGCCGGCTTCGCCTGCCAGCAGCACATTCATTTTTCCGGCCGGACATGGTTTTGCGCCAAGCATGAGAAGAGCCCTTTCAAGTGCAGCCTGAGCAATTTTTTCTGGATCGGAGCCGGACCAAAAATCGCTGTTTGCTGCTGCCATGCAGCGGCGCTCATATCCTGTCTGCAGAATCCCATTTTTTTCAGCTATTACCTGTGCTGTGAAACTGCAGTAGTTTCTCTCATCCTGGGCATACGTACCGTCGGGTTTGATAATGAGTATCCTGCGCTGTGACACGCTGTATCTGAAAGCGGCCTGCCTGACGAATGCAGACTGCTTACGTATGTTGGAATCAAGAAGATGAAGAAAATCAACGGAAGGAGGCGTTATATGAGTTTCAAACGCCAAAATAGATTCCGTCGGTGCGTCCGCGAAAGATATCTTTCTGCCGAGCGCCGATTCTGATGATTGGGCAATAGTACGTCCTATGCTGCGGCATGATGTGCCTGGAGCATGCGAATAATATGTCTTATCCCCTATTATTATTCTTGTCCCCGAACCGTCAGTATTTGAAGAAGAGAGTTCTTCTATCCTTTTATCCTCATAATGGACGGAATGTCCTGTTCCTGCCTGGATAAAAATATCAGCATAATCGGCCCCCAGTTTTAACGTGTCCTCCAGGTGTTCCTGGAGTATACCTATATGTTTACTCTCCATAACTATTCTCCTCTGAATCAGTGATATCGTTTATTATTATCTTTATTCCTTCAGCGCGCAGCCCGTCAATGAAGCTGTAAATGTAATCCAGCTGGGATAAAGGCGTAAAAATCGTAATCTTTCCGGCTTTCGGGTCATCTGTCTGAAGAAAACCTATTCCTTCTGCTGCATCAATGTTCCAGCTTATATAGTATATATCCTTTTGAGGCACAGTCATGCCTATTGCACAGATACCGTTTTTCATCTCGTTGCCTCGCTCTGTCTGCGTATGTGTTCGTCATATGTTTTGCTGAAAATATGGCTGCCGTTTTTTGTTGCGAAAAAAAACAGATATTCAGTCATGGCCGGGGCAATTGCGCTGAGCCACGAATCTTCAGATGGTACTGATATCGGTCCCGGCGGAAGACCTTTATGCAAATAAGTATTATATGGCGAATCTATTTCAAGATCCTTATATGTCAGACTGGTCTTCTTTTCTCCCTTTTCCTCCCAGCAGTAAACAACAGTCGCACACGACTGCAGGCGCATCTTTTTATTTATCCTGTTTAAGAAGATGCCGGCAAGTACGGGGCGTTCCTCCTTTATTTTTGCCTCATTTTCAACTAATGAGGCTATGGTTCCTGTTTCCAGTATATATTTTTTATCCACTTTGCCGTGTATATTTCTGCCTATTTTTTCGTACCATAATTTAGACGCATGCGAAATGAACTGTTTTCCTATGTCATAGCCTGGTGCCAGAAAATATGTTTCAGGCATCAGGAATATTATCCTGTCCTGCGGTTTTGCGGGCAGCATAAACCGCATTTCCTTAGGATATATACTGTTATCCGCAAGGTCAGACTTAAAAAAAGCGTCCTTATCGGAACCGTGCAGCGATGCATAGAGTTCATTTGCTATTTCTTCGTACCGGCTGCCCGGGATAAGCGTAAACTTATACGTTCTCGGTTTTGTTTCCTTTATCTGCCTTGCAACATACATTGCATTTCCGGGTACAAGGTCATATATTCCAGGCCTTATGCTTCTGTCAATGTTATACCTGCCCATCCATTTCGCCAGCTCATTTCCGTTTTCGGTTACACCGGCCTCCATTACAGCCTCTGCAGCATCCTTTGCCGACATGCCTTTTGTTATTGTTACCTCAATTTTTTTACCTTTTTCCTGCAGGATATCAGGATAAAATGCCGGCATCGCAAAGCAGAAAAAGCAATAAATAATGGCTGTAATAATCAATGAAATATTATCTGAAACCCTGTTGTTCAAAAAAATCTCTCCCGTGCGGTTTCTCAATGAGTTTTATAAAGACCTGCCAGCGGAAACTGCCTGCCAATTATAACCTCTAAATGCCGGTGCTGAAAAGGATGTATAAATTTTTATAAAAAATAGCTTGACATTTAAACACATGAAGTGTATATATGTTAGCTATTCAATATGAGTACGCGAAGGGAGTGCTAACCGTGAGAGTTTATATGCTGGCTTTGAGAAATACTCTGATGTCATCATGTTCATCATCTCTCTCCTCCGGCACTTCTTCATCATGTGGCGGTTCTGGTTGTATTTGCCGATCTCGAAGCGTATTCCCGATTGAAACAAATTAAGAATTTTAGTTTTCCTTTATAAAAACGGGACGTTTCAGAGATCGGAAGGTTTGCTTCCGGTCTCTTTTTTTATGAAATGTAAAAAATCATATCACTATATTAAGGAGGAAATATCATGAACACAAAGTATTTGTTGACACCAGGACCGGTGGAACTGCCGGCCGAAGTGCTTAGGGCAGGAGCTCAGCCACTTATCGGGCACAGGTGTCCGGCTTTTTCAGAACTTTTTGCCAGAATAGAAAAAAACCTTCAGGAGCTTTTAAGAAGTGAAGGCCCGGTAATAATCCTTCCTGCGTCAGGAACTGGTTCGCTTGAATGCATGGCGGTAAATTTTCTTGAAAAAGGCGATAAATTCATATCCGTTTCATGCGGTGTTTTCGGCAACAGGTTTCGTGAAATAGCTGAAAGGACAGGAGCTGAAGGCATATATGTCGATGTGCCTTTTGGTGAAGCTGCAGAACCTGAACTAGTCGCTGATGCTGTAAAGAAAAACCCCGGATGCAAAGTGCTTATGCTTACACACAATGAAACTTCAACGGGTGTTGTAAATCCCATAAAGGATATAATAGCTTCCCTTCCGGAAGAAAACCGCCCTCTGGTTCTTGTGGACGGGGTAAGCTCGGTAGGCGCAATAGAGTGTTTCCCTGAGGCTTGGGGCGTCGACGCTATAGGGACGGCTTCTCAGAAAGGACTTCTCACCGCACCTGGTCTGGGGCTTGTATGGCTTTCAAAAAAGGCATGGGCTGCTATTGAAGGGAAAATATGCCCGAGTTACAGCTATGATTTAAAGCTCCACCGGAAGGATATAGAAGCTAAAGCGCCTGCAAATCCGTTTACACCGCCTGTTTCGCTCTATTACGAACTTGACGAGGCATTGAAAGAAATACTTGAGGTAGGAACCGATACTTGGTTTGAGACACGCAAACGTTATGCAGCAGCACTTGCGAGCGGTCTTGAAGGTCTTGGATTCGAACTGCTTGTAAAAGAAAAAGACGCGCGCTCACCTGGTGTCACTGCATTTAAATTCCAGCATGGCGATACAGAAGCAATACGTAAAAAACTGCGTGCCATGGGGATTGAAACTGCAGGCGGGCAGGGAAAACTAAAAGGGCAGCTCATACGTGCCGCACATTACAATAATTGGGGATGGCCTGAACTTTGCGTAATACTTGGGGCACTTTACGGGGCAGCCGGCCTTGCAGGCAAAATCAAGGCTGATTTCCTGTCAGATGCATGGAAAATATGGAATCAGGAGGCATAAGTCAATGGATGTCAGCAAAAAATGGAAGGTGATCGTTGCCGAGCCTGTAGGTGAGGTGGGACTTGAACTCCTTAGGGAGGCCAAGGATATAGAATTAATTGAAGATCCTGATATGTGTCGTGAGGATTTTCTGAAAAAACTGCCCGAAATAGATGCCGTGCTTACACGAAGCGGGACAAAGATGGATGAAGAGGCACTTAATGCGGCACAGAAGCTGAAGGTTGTCGCCCGCGCGGGCGTCGGCGTGGACAACGTGAATATCCCTGTTGCAAGCCGCAAGGGCGTAGTTGTAATTAACGCCCCTACAGGAAATACTCTTGCTGCTGCTGAAATGACAATGGCTCTTATCCTTTCGCTTGTACGTAAGGTTCCGCAGGCTTTCAGCTCGCTCAAGAACGGCAAATGGGACAGGAAACGCTTTTCAGGGCATCAGCTGAACGGTAAAAAGCTGCTGGTAGTAGGACTTGGCCGGATCGGCGTAGCTGTCGCACAGCGCTGCCGTGCGTTCGGAATGGATGTATTTGCCTACGACCCGTATACACCGAGGAAGAAGGCCGAATCACTTGGGATCCCCATTCGCGAAGATCTTGCAGATGCCTTGTCAGTAGCTGACCTGGTGACCCTCCATATGCCGCTTACCCCTGATACGGCAAATATGATAGATGAACAGATGCTGAAAGCATTCAAGCAGGGCGCGTATCTCGTCAACTGCGCACGCGGTGGTATAGTTGACGAAAAGGCCGCGGCTGATGCTGTAAGAGACGGAAGGCTTGCCGGTATAGCATTTGATGTTTACACATCTGAGCCCGTCAATCAGGATCATCCTTTCATGGCTAAGGATATAGAAGACAGGATAGTTATAACGCCTCATCTTGGAGCAAGTACGGAAGAGGCCCAATCCGAGGTTTCAAGGATAGCTGCCGCGAATATGCTTGCGGCACTTCGCGGCGAGCCGTATGAACATGCAGTCAACCTTCCGTTTATAGAACAGAAGCTGAATAAGACTCAGAAAGCTTATCTGGATCTTTCACGTAAGATGGGAATACTGGGTGCCAAGCTTGCAGAAGTGGAATGCGGCGCTGTACATAATACAAAGATAACGATGCGCGGTGAACTGTTCTCCGACGATGATCACCTCCCGAACAGGCTCTGCTGCTACAGCACGGCTTTTCTCAAAGGGCTGTTTGAAGTTACCCGCGGACCTGATGTTACATATATGCTGGCTCCCCTACTTGCTAAAGACTGCGGGCTCACTGTTGAGGAAAGCATCGCTGAATCAAAAACCTATAAAAACACAATTGAAGTTGTGCTTGATGCAGAAAAATGCAGTGTTTCCATTTTAGGCACAATAACTGAAGAAGGGCGCATGCGTATAGTAAGAGTGAATGACTACTGGGTTGATTTTGTCCCGGCCGGCAAGCTTATTTTGTTTAAAAATCATGACAGGCCGGGTGTAATAGGCAAGCTGGGCAACATTTTGGGAGAAGCTGAAGTCAACATAGCCAATTTTGCCCTTGGACGCAAGGAAGACAGCGGTCTTGCATTCGGAGCTCTTGAAATAGACGGAATGTTTGATGACAAACTTAAAAAGAAGCTTGAAAAATCCGGTGACATGCTCTGGCTGACATTTATAGATTTCCAGGCGGTGGATCGATGAGATTTTTTGTAATACGCCACGGAGAAACTGCATGGAACGTCGATGGCCGTTTTCAGGGACAGATGGACACAGAACTCAACCGTAAGGGGCTTGAACAGGCCCGCCTGGTTGCCGAAAGACTTGCCGGACATAATTTTGAAGCTATAATCACGAGTCCTCTTTCAAGGGCAAAAGTAACCGCAGAAAAGATAGCTGAAAACTCTGCTGCCGAGTTTGTAGTTGACGAAGGTTTCACTGAAATCAATCACGGTGACTGGGAAGGCTGTCTTGCCGATCAGATATGCGCGAACTGGCCTGAAATACTCCATAAGTGGCATACTATGCCTGATACGGTAAAAATGCCCGGGGAAACGGGTGAAACGCTTGAGGATGTTCAAAAACGTGCTGTAAGGTCGGCTAATGCAGCAGCGAACAGATACACTGGAGATGTTATCCTGTCATCCCATGATGCGGTGATAAAAGTGCTTCTTTGCTATTGGCTTGATGCCCCGCTCTCAAGTTTCTGGCGTTTCCAGATCCCAAACTGCAGTATAACGGTAATCGAAATACTGCCTGGAAAAGCGCCGCGGATGCTGCTTATGGGCGATGCGTCGCATATTGGGAACGCATTTGACAGACCGGAACAAAAAGGTCTTTGACATCGTAAATTAAGCGATATCCTTTTTAAGGCGCACCGTTGCGCAGGTAATTTGCGGCATTGAGGCGCGTATTGCGGAAAGCGTTGATTTTGAACGATGCTATGCTATATAATCGGCTGAAGCGGATAAAAACTTGCCACTCTTAAAGAGTGGCAAGTTTTTATGGGGAGGTTTATGTCACCATGTTGAGTGCTTACTACTGGCCTGTCATAATTGTTGTCTGTTCAAACACCCTTTATCACGTATGCTCAAAGTCAACGCCTAAAAATGCGGATATGTTCGTGTCTCTGATAGTCACGTATCTTGTGGCTGCTGCTTCAAGTGCTGTTTTATACATGATGACGAACAACTCAAGGAACTTTCTCTGTGATATCAAGGAGATCAACTGGGCAAGCATAGGGCTTGGCTTTACGATATTTTTCATTGAGCTCGGTTTTATTAAAATGTACCGGGCGGGATGGGATATAACCATTGGTTCCCTGGTTACGAACATAACCGTAGCGATACTGCTTATTTTCCTGGGTTTGATTTTTTATCGAGAACACCTAACATTAAATCAGTTTGTAGGTGTGGTCCTCTGTGTGGCAGGACTTATTTTTATAAATAAATAAGCAGGCAAGCGGCATCAAAAAACAAATTAATTTTTTATATATAAAAAACCCGTCTCGAAGTAAAGAGACGGGTTTTTTACTGCATATTAAAGATGGTTGACCGTTTATGGTTTGCTTTTACCCGAGCATTTTACCCATTAGGTCGGACGTATTTTTTGAGCAGCGGCTTATCTCATCGAGTGCCTCAGACATCCTTGCCCTGCACGCATCCGCGAATACTTCATCGGATATGCCCGGGAGGTTGATGCGGACATTGTACGCAGCAGCGCTGCCTGCCGCCTCAGCGAGGAGCGCCGCGCTGCCGGCGTCGCTTGCCGTGTTCGGGTTGCCGCGTTCGGCCGCCGT
>JGI2065J20421_1000413_pt1 | contig 55406 bp, 58 predicted proteins | sample Biomet5_FD_20421 | JGI IMG/M metagenome (IMG submission 20421)
AAAACAGATATTACCGCACAAACTTGTGTCAACCTATGCGATACGCACGCCTGACGCACCACATAAACTTGTACACATGCCCGATGTTCGGCAAAAAAAGGATCCTCCGACGCCACAAAAAAACCTCCCCACGCGGGAGAGGCGCGTAGACACCCCCTTCCCCTCATTTCTTCTTCTCTGACAATTCATTCCAAGTTCTTTATTGCCGTTGAACCAACGGAAAAATGAAGGACAACCGGATTTCCACATAAACGAATGGCAAGCGATGAAGTCATTCTGGTGGCGAACGCCGAAGGCGTGCCGCTCACCCGCGAAATGGTGGAGGACAACATAGCCGCCATCGCGGGGCTGGACAAGAACGGCATGACCAGCATGCTCCAGGACATGGCGGCCGGGCGGAAGACGGAAAACGACTGGTTCTGCGGCACGGTGGTGAGGCTCGGCGCCAAGCACCGCATCCCGACCCCGGTCTGCGGGACGTTGTCACTCCTGGTCCAAGGCTGCGAGGCCGCGAGGGCCAGAGCCGCCGCGGGCCGCACCCGCGCCGTGTGAAGGCGCAAAAAAAAGGCCCGCCCCATCGGGCAGGCCCCTGTTCGCCGGACGCCCCGGCTCAGTTGTTCACGCTGTACGTGATGGCGATTTCGCTCGTGTAGTCGGCGGCGGGCAGATCCTTGTCACCCGTCCAGGAGAAGCTGAAGTGCGCGATGTCCGTGGCGGCCCGCTTGCCGGCGGCGACCGTGGCGGTGAAGGCGTTGCCGTCAGCGCCGGACGCTACCAGGGCGGGGATGACGCCGGTGACGTATTTCTTGTCGTTGACGCTGCCCGTGAAGTAGTTCGGCCTGACGCTCACGGTCAGCACCTTGTCGGTGTTCATGTTGCCGGTCACCTTGACGATGAAGTCGTTGGTCTCCCCGTCCTTCGTGAGGTCCCACCTCGAATCCCCGTCCGCTATGTCGTACAGAGACGTCCCGACCGACTCGGCCTTCCCGTCGCTGACCACGTAATACAGGGACGGGGTGTAGGCGGTCTCGTCCACCTTGCCGTTGAGCCTGACGGCGGCGCTGCTGCCTGCCGCCGCGAAGACTCCCGCGAGGGAGACGATGGCGATAACTGCGATGGCGATGATCTTTTTCATTTCTGTTTTCCTTTCGGCGGGTGCAACCGCCGGCGCGAGATTTCTTTCGTGCTCTTCCCAAGCACGCTTATAACATACGTTATTTTGTTACTTATGTCAATGAGTTTCACGTATTTTTCCGCATATTTTCAACAAAATCTTATATATGCATATATTGCAACTAGATAACATGTGACATCATATTTTATGCATGCAGAAATACCCTCGCAAACTTGTGTCAACATGTGCGGAACACCCTCCGGACACATCATCCAAACTTGTACACATGCCCAATGTTACGAAAACAGGGCACCCGATGGCGAACGACCAGTTTTGGATCCTTGGACATACAGAAAGACCCACCGTTTTGGTGGGTCTTTCCGTCAGGCATGAAACTGTCCAGGGCCGTTGCCAACGCCGCCTCAGACGACACCTTTCTTCAACAGGATATTGGCATACAATGCTTTCTCTCCCGTAGCGATGATGGCATAAGCCTTCTTCGCGCGCTCATAGAAGGCGAACCTGTCGATGGTTTCGTATCCTTTGTAGTGCGGATCCCCTGCCTTGCAGATGGCATCGAAGCGCTCCCAGATCGGCGTCTTGACGTCTTCGCCTTTGGTGACGGCCATCAGGATGACGTTCTGCTGGGCATGATCCAGCGGGAAGAGCGTAAGGATCGCCTCCAGAATGGGCGGCACATCATGGCCATCCAGCCGGATGACCCGGCTGTTCATCGAATCGCAGGGGAAATTGCCATCGGCGATGATGATCTCATCGCCGTGACCCATTTCATCAAGCACCTTGAGCAGCGCGGGACTGATGACCGAAGGAATCTTTTTCAGCATACCCACCCCTACCGATACATCGGTCCGAAGGCCTTGCAGGCACGATAGTCCTGCCCTTCCTTGTCCATCCCGAACGCATTCCAGCAACTGGGCCGGAACACCGCCTCGTCAGGAACGTTATGCATGCACACAGGGATGCGCAACATGGAAGCAAGCGTGATGAGGTCCGCGCCGATATGCCCGTACGAGATGGCGCCGTGGTTGGCTCCCCAGTTGTTCATCACATCGTACGCATTGGTGAACGGTTCCTTGCCTGTCACCCTCGGGGCGAACCATGTGCACGGCCACGTGTAGTCGGTCCGTTTCCAAATTGCGTCCGCAATAGCTTCGGGAAGCGCGACAGTCCAGCCTTCCACCAGTTGCAGGACCGGTCCGAGGCCTTTGACGATGTTGATGCGGGCCATCGTCGCCGGCATCTCGCTTCGCGTCATGAACCGGGATGAGAACCCGCCGCCGCGGAAATACCCGAGGTCGGACGTGTTCCACGTCGTCGCCTTCAGGCATGCCTCACGGTCCTTGTCCGTCGCATCCCAGAACGGTTTGATCACGGCCTTCCCGTCCTTGTCCTTCATCTCTCCGCTCGCCTCAAGGCAGCAGGCGCCGCTGTTGATCAGATGGATGAAGCCTTTCGCATCCCCCGCATGTCCCGTCAACTCATACTTGTACTGCTTCCGGATGCTCTCATCCGTCCAGCAGGTCCGCACGTCGGCGAACATCTGGGCCCGGCCGGTCAACAGCTTGAGCAGCAGCATCGTCGCGCCGTTGAGCGTGTCGTTCTCCGTGGCNAGCACATACGGTTCCCTTCCGCCGTCCCAATCGAAGCCCGTATTGAGGATCGCTTCCGGGAAGTCGGTGTCGGGAAGCATGTCNGTCCACTGGCGCTGTCCCTGGAAGCCCGCGGCGATGGCGTTGTGCCCGAGGGATTCTTCGCTCCAGCCCATGTCCTTCAGGACAGTGTTTCCGTTCATCAGATCCTTGATGATGAGCGCGCATTTGATGGTGAAGTCCCAATCCTTCTCCAGTTCGGCTTCGCTTTTCTTCGCCCCATCGGGATTCTTGTCGAAACCAGTCGGGCAGTATCGCTTCACCCAGGCCTTCGCCTTGGTGAATTCGGCTTTGTCGTAGATGCCTTTCTCGATGCGGCGGTACACCTCGACCTCGTCCACGGATTCGACACGCATGCCGAGGTATTCCTCAAAGAAGTCCGGGTCGATGGCGGAACCGGAGATGCCCATGCACTGGGCGCCGATCTGCAGGTAGCTTTTGCCCCGCATCGTCGCGGCGGCCACTGCGGCTTTTCCGAAGCGGACAATCTTGGCTTTCACATCCTCAGGAATCGTCTTGTCCTGGAAATCCTGCACATAATCGCCATAAATGCCGAAGGCGGGCAATCCCTTGCGGGCATAGTCGGCCAAAACGCAGGCAAGGTAGACGGCGCCCGGACGTTCGGTGGCGTTCAACCCCCACACGCCCTTGATGGTCATCGGATCCATATCCATCGTCTCCGAGCCATAGCACCAGCAGGGAGAGACGGACAAGGTGATGTCCACCCCCAGTTTCTTGAATTTTTCGGCGCATGCGGCGCTCTCCGCCACACGCCCGATCGTCGTGTCGGCGATGACCACCTGCACCGGTTCCCCGTCGCTGCAACGCACTTCTTTCTCCAGAAGTTCCTTCGCCTGACGCGCCATGCGCATCGTCAGATCCTCGAGGGACGCACGTACGTTCAACGATCCTTCCCGTGCGTCAATGATCGGCCTGATGCCGATGACCGGATATGCACCGATCAGCCTTGATTTCGTCATTTTCATTCCTCCTTACGGCTGCTTTTCCTGGATAGGGCGGCAAACCGTTCGACATTCTGTTCCGAATACGCGATGTGTTCCTCCATCGCCTTCACCGAAGCCTCCACATCATGCGCGCAGATCGCGTCTGCGATTTTCTTATGCCGTGCGATGGCGTCATCAACGCCTCCGGAAACCAACACACCCTTTCCCATATAGTCGGCGAGCATCGCGATGAGCACCTCATTGAACATCTCCAGAAGCGCATTACCCGACGCATGGGCGATGATGATATGGAACCTGCTGTCCAAAGAAACCCTCTGTTTCAGCGACAATGTCTTGTCGCTGAAGTTGGTTATGTTCTCCCTGAGCTCTTCCAAGTCTTTGTCCGTCGCATTCACCGCCGCCAGCTTCGCGGCATTCACCTCAATGATGCCACGCATTTGGGTGAGATCCTTGTCGGAAATGCTGTTCATCTGCATGATCCGGCCGATGGCGGAAGAGACCGTGCTGGTCTGCGGGGTGGTGACAAACGCGCCGAGCCCGTTTTTCAATTCCACCAAGCCACGTTCCTGCAGCAGCTTCAGCGCCTCCCTGATGACCGGCCTGCTCACCGAATACCGTTTGGCGAGTTGCTGCTCGCTGGGAAGTTTGTCGCTCACCGTCGAACTGAGGATCATCTCTTCCAAGTGGTCCGCAACCTGTTGGCTGAGATTGACCCGGGAAAGGGAAAAAGAGGAACCATCCATGTCTGTCGTTAACTCTGTATTCATAATACCTCAAAGGTAGGCGCTTTGTGCCTCAGTTGCAAGTCAGCCCAAGCTTCCTTCTCATCGCCGTCTCCAACCGAATGAGGCTTTCGATCTCGTGTCTGGCGTTTTCGTTCAAGCACGAAATGTCGCGGCTGCGCGTCGCCAGGCTCATCGGAAGGCCAGTAAGCTGGTAATGGAATTTCGCGTTGACGGGATACGCCCTGGGTTCGGTAACCCCAGCCATCGTCAAAAAGTCGCTCACTTCCCTAGCCAGTTCCGGTTGCTGCCGGTAATGGTCGTACATCCATTTGTAGATGTCGATGTGGAAGTTGGCCATGACGCCGTTGTACCCGTCATACCCGTACAGCCACGAATCGAGCAACGTGGAGGTGTTTGCGTTGAACAGAGAGATGCCGGTGCCTTTCACCACGCCCGCACGCCGTTTCTCCGTCTCCAAGGAACAACATACATCCTTGAGGAACACCAGCTTCCCGCTCCTGGCGCAAGAACCGAGGAAATCATCGGAGAGCAACCGGAGATAGGGATACGGGCATTCATACAACCCGAAGGTCACCTCAGGCAACTGGCGGAAGATGTCATCCGCATTTTTGCGGAACACATCCTCGCCTTCGTCCTTTTTCGCCATGCGGTTGGAAACCAGCACGACGGCGTCGACATCGGTTTTGGCCATGGCCCCAAGTTCGTCGATCTGCCGCTTGTGGTCATCCGCGGTATGGCCGGATGCGATCACCTTGATGCGTCCGTGGTTGGCGTCGACGACAGCTTTGGCGATATCCAACTTCTCCTGCGGCGTCAAATAGAACATCTCACTTGACTGGCAGACGGCGAAGATGCCGTCGGCCCCATGCGCTATATACCACTCGACCAAAGCATTCACGGCCTTGAAATCCACCTTGTTGTCTTCAGTGAACGGTGTGATCATCGTAGGCCAGCAACCATGATAGTCTTTCATGAGCAACTCCTTTGCAACAAAACTACATCCCCGTACAAACCGTAGGGGAACACATCATATCCGGCATCGAACTCCGAGTCGGAAGGCATGAAACACCCAGGATTGCAGAACGGACGTCTGCCACCCTTCAGATGGAACGGCCCCAACATGTTCCGGGGGCTCGAATACAGCGTGATGGCTATCTCATTCTCTCCACGCCTGCAAGCTTCGGTGACCTCGAAGCGTCCCGCCGCTTTCCAAGGAATGAAAAAGCTTTTCCCGTTGACCGAACAGCGCAGGCAGGCGCCTTTGAACAAGCCGACATCCAGCCACAACGATGAAGGCGTCATCTCCAGCACGAACGTCTTCGTATAGGTCAGGCACCCAGGATAATGGAGAAGCCCCTGTCCCGTCCAATCCCCAAGATGATATGTCTCGGCAGGACTGATGATCTCTCTTTCAGGAGAGACTCCAAAATCCCCGACAAGATACACCGCTTCCAATTCCGTCGTTTCCCTGTAGGGGAGGGAAAGCACCAATTCATGGCAACCAGGGCCAACCTTTCCCAAACTCACCGTCTGAAATGCCCGATTCAGGCAAAAACCGGTTGTCTTTGCGGCGATGGGAAGTCCGTCCAACCGATACGAAAACAGTGCAGCGCCTTCCACGGCAAGCGAAATCGGTTTCCGGCTCGGTTCCGACACCACGAAGCGGAAGCTAAGGGAAAGGGGCGTCCCGTCTTTGGGATTGGTCTTGTCTATCCACTGGTATCGCTGCACCACCTCATCGCTGTCGATGGCACGCATGCCGAGCTCTTCCCTCACTTGCTTCTGCGCTTTCCACACTTCCATCACCGCCGAAGGCTTTTTCCCCGGAAGGATCCAGGAGCACATATCCAACGTAAGGACATTATCCCTGTCCCTCCTGCCGTTCCACTGGCCGCCAAGCTTTTCCACAAGAGACCAAACGGCAGGAACCCACGCTTCGGTCCTCGGAGCGGTCTCGCGGTTGATGAGGTAGACAAACGACGAGCAGGGATCCGCCTGAACGCGCCATGACATCTTCCCCTCACCGACCTGCCTCACGGCCATATCCCGCTTTTCCCCGGTCAAAGGATCGAGCAAAGTGAGGCTTCCCACACAGGATGTCGTGACATCGACCACATGGGCATGTTCCCGGTCATTGTTGACCAGAAAGAGATACCATTGCTGTCCGTCCATGCGCAACTGGTACAATATGGCGGGGCATTCCGTACCCTGTTCGGTGACTGACACGTCACGAGCAGGCAACAGCGAAACGATCGCGTCCTGATTCTCCGCCACATCCAGATTCCCGAAGAACCGGAAAGCTTCGGGGACCTGCCTTCCCTCAACCATAGTCGGCAACGGTTTGGTGACGATGAGTTTTCCCTTCTGTCCGGCAAAGCTCATCAGCAAGCTCACTGTCGTTCCGTATAAGGAATCTATTTCCGGCACAATCACTACATCATACGATGCATTTTTCAGGACAAGCCTGCCATCATTGACGGAACCATACCGGGCGAGCAAAGTCTCATCGAGAAGATCGACATCATAGTGTTGCCGCGACAAGGTCCTGAGCAAATCATTGAAGCGATACCCATAGGCATCCAGCCCAGGGATGTCCCGTTCATTGTTGCGTACCGGATTGCCATGGGGGTCGCATCCCAAACGACACCATACGGTGCTCATCGGATGGACCACCGCTATGTGCCTGACGGCCTGCCCCCGGGAAAGGATGACGGAAAGCCGGGCGAAATAATCTTCCACCGTACGGTATTCCGGCCACCATGCGTCAAGGTCATTGAAACAAGGAGGATAATCGCGTTTGCGGGAACCACGGACGGAAGAGAGCATCAGATGCTGGCATCGGTGGTCCACCCCCAGAACATACAGCCAATCGCCGATCCATTTCTGCCCTTCGAATGAGAATTCCCAGCCGGTCGCGGCGTACGTCTCCACCAACACCCCCTGCTTCCCGAACTGGTGTGCCACCGAAGCACATTGCTTGACGGTAAGGTATTCGTCCGTTTGCTCGGTGAGGAGGTCAATGGCCGGCATGGTCTCATGGGTGTAGTGCGGCATGATGGAACCATTCACCCGGGCGCACAGCCCCATCTTCTCTTCCTGAAGGAAATGACCCGTGGAGATGATGCCATGCTGTTGGCACCAAGCGCCGATTTTCGCGGAATAGCATTCCTCAAAGCGAAGCGCTACCATCCGCCAATAATCATGGCGCACCTGGCTGCTCAGCCGCCCTTGGAAATACAGGAACGGGATGACATCCAAAAGATCATATCCGAGTTTGTCTTCGCACCAAGAAGCGAAACCCGTCGTCCAAGGTATCCATCCCCGATGGGGATTGAAGGACGCATGACGATCACACAGGGATGGTTCATCGGTGAACGTGCCTCGTATCAGGGAAGGGAAAGAAGCGCCGAACAAAGCCGCATAGTGTTCATGAGTCAGGCGTATGAACGCTTCTTCAGAATGCGGATCGAGGTTGTCCGGCGGAGGGTTGCCGTTGAACCAAGGGCTGGACGCGCTGCCCTCAAGCCGTGCGATCAGCAGCTTTTCCCCCGTATGGACATCGTTTTCCGAAAAATGCCGGAGGCTTGTCAAAACCTCGCCGGAGAGCGTGGCGGCCCAGACCGCGAGCACCTGTCCGTTGATGGCGGTTCCTTGGTCAGCGACCTCCAAAGTCAACCCTTTCAGCGAACCGACTTCCTGCTGTACGGCGCCGCCACAGAAGCCGCTTGGCCAACGGTCCTCATCATACATCCAGGCATACATGCCCAGCTTCCGCGCTTTCTCCGCACACGCCTTCACGCAGGCATCCCATTCGCCGCCCAGATAGCGGCTTTCCAAACCATCACGTGCATGCATGAAAAAGCCGCCGAAGCCGGCTTCCTTCATGAGGTCGATTTGACGGAGCAGTTCCTCTTTGTCCAAGCGGTCGTTCCAAGCCCAAAAGGGAATGCTGCGGACATCGCTGGGAGGATTGCCGAACTGCTCGTCAAAACCCGACATGTTTCATCACTCCTTTTACACGCCCGCCGCCATAGCCATATGGTTGGGCAACGCCATGATGATGCCGGGAACGTACGTCATCAGGAACAACTCGAAAATCATGATGAGCACCATCGGCAGTATCTCCCTGATGACGCTGCTGATCTTTGCCTTTGAGATGCCGGTGACAATAAACAACAGCATTCCGAACGGCGGAGTGGACAAGCCGATCATCATGTTGAAACAGATGATGACGCCGAACTGCACCAGGTCGATGCCGAATTCCCGAACCAACGGCAATACCATCGGGACGAAGACCAATTGGATGGTGCTGACATCCAAAACACAACCGAGCAACAGGAAGACCACATTGACAATGAACAGGAACACATACTTGTTGGTGGTGATGCCCATGACGATCTTGGCGATCATGATGGGGACCTGCTCAAGGGCGATGATGTAGGAAAACAACATGGAAGTCCCGCACAGCAAGGCGAGCGTCGCCGTGTTCGCAGCCGATTTCTTGATGATGACCAGCATCTTCTTCCATCCCAACGTATGATAGACAAACGCCGCGATGATGATGCAGTAGGCTGAAGCCAACGCTCCCGCTTCCGTCGGAGTGCAGACGCCGGAGTAAATGCCGCCCAACAGGATCAGGACGGTGAGCAGTGCGGGAAGCGCGACCACCGTCGCCTTGCCGAACTGACGAAGCGTCATCACGACACCGGCGGGATAGTTCCGTTTATAGGAAACGATGGCCACATAAATCATCAGGAATACGGCAAGCAACACGCCGGGGACAACACCGCCCATGAACAGTTTCCCTACGGATGCGCCTGAGAGCATGGCATAGATGATCATCGGTATGCTCGGAGGGAACACAGGTCCGATGGTCGCGGAAGCCGCCGTGATGGCCGCGCTGAATTCCGGATCATACCCTTCCTTCTTCATCTGGGCGATCTCCATGACGCCGATACCTGACGCATCAGCGATGGCGGAACCGGTCATACCGGAAAAAATCAGGGAAATCAAGACATTGACCTGGGCCGTGCCTCCTTTCAGACGCCCGAGCAGGCCGTTGCAGAACGAGAAGATCTTGTCAGTCACTTCACTTTCATTGAGCACGTTCGCCATAAAGATGAACAAGGGCGCCGCAAGCATGGTGTAGTTGGCGTACATGTTTCCCGTCATGACGGAAAACACTTGTCCGAGCCGGTCAGGGGATGCCATCAGCAGGTACGAGACGGAAGCGGCCAACATGGACAGGGAGATGGGCATGCGCAGGATGAAACATGCCGCGAGAATGACAAACAACATAATCACCGGGAAACTCATACGGTCGCCTCCTTCGCACTCTTTTTGGACTTCTCGTCCGCGCAATCAACCAGGTATACGGCATGCGCATGGGAAATGTTGACGCAACTGCGGACAATGATGTCCACGAACATGAAGATGCAGGGTGCGAACACCACTTTATAGGGCATCTTCAACACTCCCGTGATCATGGTCGACTTCACCAGTGACTTGCAGCAAGGAATGAAACAGACCACCAGCAGAAACACCAAAAAGATGTTGTAGATCATGCGGAACAGGTATTTGGTTTTTGCGCTGACGATATCATACACCAGGCCGAACACCACGTGTTCCTCGTTCTTCATACCCAGTCCAACGCCGAAAAACATCGTCCACATGTATGCCAGAACGGACACCTCATAACTCCACGTGACCGGTTTCCGCAGAAAATACCGGGAGATGATGGTCACCATGAAGGTAAAGAAGATGATGATGAACGTGATGTTGATGATCACCCCCAAAACCGTATCGATACCTTTTCCTATCTTTTTGATGGTCTCTTTCATACCTTTTCCTCCAAACCACAAAAGGATGCGGGGTTTTCCCCGCATCCTTCTTCTTCATTCCTTATTTCGCATTGGCCTGTATCTGTTTGTACAAGTCCATGTTCCATGTGGATGTCTGTTCCGGATGGTTTGTGTAATACGCGGTGACGTTCTTCTTGAAATCAGCGAGATCAGGATGAGTGACCGTCAAGCCGTTGCTCTCCAAAATCTTGATGTCCTTGGCCTCTTCGGCGTTTCGTGCGTCATCATTGACCTTGCGCGCATATTCCATTGCGCCGGCGACCGCTTTCTTCTGGGCATCGGACATCTTGTTCCAGGTATCCTTGTTGATGCACGGCAGGATGCTGTCGATGACGTGGTTCGTGATGGCCACATATTTGGTGACTTCGTAGAACTTCGCGCTGACGTCGGTCGGAAGCGGGTTGTCCTGTCCGTCGATGGCTCCGGTCTGCAATGCGGTGTACAACTCGGAGAAGGAAAGCGGAGTCGGGTTGGCGCCGAGGGCTTCACCGAGGTGCAGCCATGTGGCGGAGTTCGGCATGCGGAGCAACAAGCCCTTCATGTCAGCATAAGAATCGATTTTCTTCGCCCTGGTGTTGACGACACGTGCGCCAAGATAGAAGCAGGAAAGCGGCACAATGTTGAGCTTCGCTTCAATCGCGGGGAACACTTTGGTCTTGCCGATGTCACCGTTCAGGGTTTCGGTCATGTGTTTGTAGGTGCTCCAGAAATATCCGGATGCGAACATCGAACACCATTCCAATCCTTTTTGGGTGGCCAAGGTCGGGAAAGAGATGTAGGCGAGATCGGCATCCCCTTTCTGAATGGCGTCGAACTCGTTCTCCGAAGAGAACAGCGTGCCATCCGAATAGACCTTGCAGGTCACGGAACCGTTGGACAGTTCCTTCACTTTGTCGGCAAACGCGCTCATGGCCACGGTGTGGGAGTCGCCGGTGACGGACACCGAGGTGAATTTCAATGAGATCGGTTTGTCAGCAGTGGACGTTTTTGCTTCGGTTCCACCCTGCGCGAAAGCCATTGGCAACACCAGTGCCAAGACCAGTACCACAAGAATACTCTTTTTCATACAGTTCACTCCTTTTTAGTAAGGTCATTACCTATTAACCTGTCTTACAGGTGATATGTTTGCATGGTTTTTCCAACCTGTCAATTTTTTTCCATCACTATCCAGAAGTGGACAAAAAAACGCCACAATGCATAAGAAATCTTCACATCACATGGATTCCATGATCATCTTTTCGTAAAAAACGCATACCGTCATCTTCACAAGTAAGAAAGATGTAGTTAGAATAATTCTGCTTCAGGTGAAGCGATAAAGAATGAATTCATACATAATGCATCAACAATGATACATTTAGGACATAATCTGTGAAGAAACATATTCCGAACATCGCACGCATCCTCATCTTGGTCGTCGTCGACGCGTTTGTTTTGGTCTGTACCGGCTTATGGGCCATATTCATCACCATCGGGCAATCCGCTTCGTTCTCCAATTACCTGTCCCTGCTTTTCATCGTCATCCTGCTGAAATTGATCGCTGCCTATTGCTGCAAAGTATATGACATCTCCCTCCGCTATTGCTCCCTGGACCTTCTCGAACACAGCCTTTCCCTCATAGCGGTTGATGTCGTCCTCTTCCTCTTCCAAGGTTTTCGCGATGGCTTTTACACCATCCCGACCAGGATGACCGCCAACATCGCCATGTGGAACTATCTCGGTTTCGTCGGCTACCGTGTGCTCTACCGTATGATCTTCGAAGTCCGTCTGAAATGGAAGAGCAACGGAAAGGTGCGGATCATTCTCTATGGTGTCGGAGAATGCGGCAAAGCATTCATCAGGCACGAGGATGAAGGCAAATCGGCATATGAAATCGTCGGTTTGATGGATGACGACCCGAAATACTACAAACGGATCGTCCTGGGACGCCATGTCCTTGGTACCATCAACGAAATCAACTCGATCCTGTCCACCTACAAGCCCGCCGTGTTGGTGGTCGCCATCTCCGGCGGAATCGCCGCTGAGAAGATGCAGGCTCTTGCACTCGCCTCAAAGACCAACCATGTCGAAGTGAAACTCGCGCCTTCCTTGTTCGATCTGGAGAACCGGGAGCACAAATCGGAGATGGATCTCCGTTCCCTGGACTACGCTGACCTTCTGGGCAGACAGTTGATCACCATTGACCGCAAGCCCATCGCCGACATGGTGCAGGGGAAACGGATCCTCATCACCGGAGCCGGCGGGTCGATCGGCAGCGAGATCTGCCGCCAGCTGAAATCCTTCGGTCCCAGCCAACTCCTTTTGCTGGATATCGATGAGACCGAACTCCACAACCTCTCGCTGGAACTCCACCAGTACCAGCAGGAATTCTCGCCTGACATATTCCCCATCTGCTGCGACATCAAGAACAAGGGGAAGATCGATGAGGTCTTCAAGACGTTCAAACCCCAGATCGTCTTCCATGCGGCGGCGTACAAACATGTCCCGATGATGGAAATGTATCCGGAGGAAGCGATCAGGACCAACATCCGCGGTTCGTATAACGTCCTGTGCGCGGCGAAAGAGAACCATGCCCAGAAAGTCATCGTCATCTCCACCGACAAGGCGGTCAACCCGACCAACGTCATGGGCGCGACGAAGCGTGTGGTGGAACTGGAAGCTGCGATGCTCACCAGCGACGAGACCCCGATGGTCTGCGTCCGTTTCGGCAACGTGCTGGGCAGCCGCGGCTCCATGCTCCCGTTGTTCTTTGAGCAGATCAAGGCGGGTGTGCCCATCACGGTGACCGACAAGGACATCATCCGCTACTTCATGGCCATTCCTGAGGCTGTCGGGCTTGTGTTCCGTGCCGGCGCCATGGCCGGCGGCGGGGAAGTCATGGTGCTGGATATGGGTGAACCGGTGAGAATCTACGACTTCGCCCAGAAACTCATCGACATCTACGGCGACAAAGACAAGAACAAGATCGTCATCACAGGCCTCAGGCCGGGAGAAAAACTCTTTGAGGAACTGTTGGCCAACAAGGACAACACCATTCCGACGACCAACAAACGTATTTTCAAGGCAAAGGTCACCGGGACCCTCCATAAAGACAACTTCGACAAGCTCATCACCACCATCGACACCGACGATCCCGAAACGCTCGTGGAGAAGCTATGCCAGACCATCCCTGAATTCACCAGGAAACCGTGCAAGAATTGGAAAACCTTCCTGGCAAATCCGTGACGGGAAAAGACATCTGGGGCTTGCGGCCAGGCTCCAGGCATGCCGCTCTTTTTCAGCCAAAAGGAAAAGAATCCGCCGACGTGAAGCGTATCGCATTTCCAGAGGAAGATGGAAACAAGATGCCATACATTCCTGGGGCTCAAGATGCGGTTATCGAACCGCACGAATGGCACCAGAGCGCAATGATGCGGCCTTTTTTCGGCATCAATTTGTCACAAAAAAAATGAGAACCCTCTTCCCATTAATGGTAAAATGCGGTATATATATTCCAGTTATTCGTATTTCTTCATGGTAATGTGCTGTTGCGTCAAGCCACTTTAGCTCAGTTGGTAGAGCAAAGGACTGAAAATCCTTGTGTCCCCAGTTCGATTCTGGGAGGTGGCATGAAAAAAAGATTGCGGGTTGTTACAAGGTAACGACTCGCTTTTTTTATTCCCGGGCAATGCTCCCCGCTGTTCAAAACACCGGCATGTCCAGATCACGTCTTGCCGTACCATCATCAATGGTGATCGCGACACACATCATGAAATCGGCGATATCCTTGAAACGATCGTCACCGCCAGAAGGTTTTTTGGAAATCCTGTGTCCTTGCAGGTATGCATATCCGCCGGAAAACACCAGATTCCCGCCAAACGCAAACTGTCCTCTGGAATAATAATCGGCGCTCACCACCGCACCTTGGGAATAGGCACGTAATTCATGTTGCCTGGCTGTATCCGACCACTTGGAGATCGACCCGTTGGTCAGAATCGTCATACACCCCGCCAACAGGAAAACCATCATCATGACGAAAACAATCAATCCTCCGCGTTTCTTCATGCGAACCTCCCAGCTGTCCACAGTGTACCACAAAGACCGGATAAGTTCACAATCCGTCATTACCCTTGTCCCTCTCCACGTCTTCTTGGTACAGTTCTTCTATGTGCACCATGCTTTCCGTCAACGACCTCACCTTCTCGTTCTCCAAAGACCACCTTCTCCTCGACCATATCTCGTTCACCCTGCAGAAGGGAACGATCACCCTGCTGACAGGCGCGAACGGCGCGGGAAAGAGCGTCCTGCTGAAAATCATCAAAGGACTCATGGCGGAGACGGGAGGGACGATCGCCATCGAAGGGCGTTGCATGAACCGTAAAGAACGGATGCGCCATATAGGTTTGGTCTTTCAGGAAGCTTCTACGCAAATCGTCGCCCGGACTGTCGAAAAGGACATACGGTTCGGCATGGAGAATATGGGTATCGGCGAAGCGGAACAGCAGCGACGGCTCTCCCACCTTGTCACCTTGCTGGGACTTACCGGAAAACTGGACCAAAACCCCATAACCCTCTCCGGCGGAGAAGCGCGGAAACTCGCCATAGCCGGCGTCTTGGCGATGGAACCGGACATCCTCATCATGGACGAACCTTTCGCGAATCTGGACTGGCCTTCGGTCAAGGAAGTCATATCCACCCTGCTCACCCTGAAAGCCCAAGGAACGACCATCCTTCTTGTCAGCCATGAAGTGGAGAAAATCCTGGCTCATGTGGATGAGGCGATGCTTCTCAAAAACGGCACGATCGCCACTGATGGGAAACCTGACCAAAAAATGCTGGAACTCTTCAGGAATAATGATATTTTCCTGCCCCATTCCTGTACGGTGGAGGATCTCACATGGCTCAAACCATGATCTTCCAATACCGCAAGCAGGACACGCTCCTCGGGCGGAGCAATCCACTGACGAAACTGGCCATCATCATCGCATCCTGCATCCCGCTACTTCATGCAAGCCTTTCCTACAGCCTTTTCATCCTTGGAACGCTTCTGGCCATCTCCCTTGTGTTGCGCATCCCCTTCTCCCGGTTCGCCAGCCAGATGTTTTTCTTTTTCGTCATCGCCCTGCTTATCGCTTTGACGGAAACCGGAGGCTGGCGCGCATCCCTTGCCGCAACCCTCCGTTTCCTCGATTTCATCCTCCTCTCGCTCGTGTTCGCAGACACCACCGATCCTGACGACCTGGCCCGTTGTCTGGGTCCCGTCCTTGATGTCATTCCCTTCATCAACGGATATGCGATCGCCTCCACCATTGAACTGACCCTTGCCATGATCCCGATGGTCTTCGAAGTTTCCGGCCAGGTGACTGACGCGCAGTCAGCCAGACTCAGTCCCAAAAGGCATCCTGTCAGATATCTGTATCTGCTCACATCGGGGATTTTCTCCAACCTGCTCACCACCTCCGACAAATTCGCCGACGCTCTGGATGCACGTCTCTTTGATCCCGGGCGCAAGCAAAAAGGCTTGGGTTTTCATGGAGCTGACGCTATACTGCTGGGAGCGGGAACGCTCGCGATAGGACTGGGTTGGATATGGTAAGCAAAACGGAACTGAGGAAGCAGCTGCGGGCAGTGCAGGGAGACTGGACTGTGGAAGACGAGAAAACAGCCAGAGCCCTGCTCTTTTGTCCCCAATTGCTGTTTGCGGACCGCGTTTTCGCATTTGTCCCCCTTATCCGCAGCGAACCGGACATCACCAGCATTCTTTCCGATTATCCCATCGCGCTTCCCGTCTGCCTGTCCGATGGTTCCATGGAGTTCCATGCGGTGCCGGAAACGTGGAAAGACCATGTCGCACAACGGAAAATGGGAATATGGGAGCCTACAGACGGGGAAATCGTCACACCGACGGCCAGTTCGGTCATCCTCGTTCCCGGAATGGCGTTCACCAGGGAAGGACTGCGTCTCGGACGGGGAAAAGGGTATTATGACCGTTATTTGGCACGGTATCCGAAGGCCATAACCATCGGAGTATGCAGGAGTTACCAATTGGTCGGGGAATTGCCTTCAGAAGCATGGGACATACCGGTCAGCCATGTACTCGCAGGGGGAACGTTTGCAAAGTAAACGGCCCGTTCTCCAACCATGAGAATTCCTGTTCGGTAATGTCCTTCACCAAGCAGGGAAAAGCCTCAGGTTCGAAGGCGTCAAGCCGGGAGCGGATATCACTCCGTCTTGCAGTCTCCAGCAGCTTCCCCAGTACGCGGAGATAGGTGATCTGCGTGACGGGACTGGATGCGATGACAAAGAGGAGATGGACCGGACTCCCATCAAGAGAGCCATAGGTGATGCCTGGTTTGCTGAGGCCCAACCCCACATACACTTGGTCAAGGCCGAGGATTTTCCCGTGTGCGATGGCGACACCATGGCCGATGCCTGTCGTCTCGATCCGTTCCCTGCGGAACACTGCGCGTTTGAAACGGTCACGGTCAGGGATGGACGCAAAAACCTTGCAGGTATCGATAACCTGCAGGATCGCTTCTTTTTTCTCTGTCGCCGTCACTTCGCAAAAGGCATTGCCGCACATAGTATTGTGTATCATATCCCATGCACGAAAAGAATGCGAGTGGCATCATCCCCACCAGAGGGCATGATGACGACGATGGCTTAAAGCGGAACACCCATACGCATGTTTGCCGAACGAAAAACCGTCGCCCCCAAAGGAACGACGGTCCAAAAACATGAGTTGGGAAGATTTCCTTACTTGGAGGCGAGGTACTCGTTCATGGCTTTGGCCGCTTTGCGTCCTTGTCCCATGGCAAGGATGACGGTAGCCGCGCCCAGGACGATGTCTCCGCCGGCATAGACGCCTTTCATCGAGGTCTCGCAGGTCTCTTCCTGAACAATGAAGTTGCCCCGTTTGTTGGTCTCGATCTGCGGTGTGGTGCTCTTGATGAGCGGGTTGGAGGCGTTCCCGATGGCGACGATGACCGCGTCATACGGGATGATCTCTTCCGTTCCCGGGATCTCCACAGGGGAACGTCGTCCGCTCGCATCGGGTTCTCCCAGTTTGCAGGTGATGACTTTCACTCCTGTCACTTTCTGGAATTTGTCCTGCGTGAATTCGATGTCCACCGGCGCATGAAGGAACATGAAATTGATGCCTTCTTCCTTCGCATGGGCTACTTCTTCCTTTCGTGCCGGCATTTCGACTTCGGTACGGCGGTAGATGACATCAACGACGTCAGCGCCCAGACGGCGCGCCATACGGGCACTGTCCATGGCGACGTTTCCGCCACCGAAGACGCATACGCGTTTTGCGGGATACAACGGAGTGGAGGCTTGTTCCTTGTCATAGGCTTTCATCAGATTGGCGCGGGTAAGGAACTCGTTGGCGGAGAACACCCCGACGGCGTTCTCTCCCGGAATCTCCATGAACTTGGGCAGCCCGGCACCGCTGCCGACGAAGATGGCGTCAAACTTGTCTTCCTCAAACAACTGCTTGAGCGTCCGTGTCCTGCCTATCAGGTAATCCAGATGTATCTTGACTCCCATTTGGGAAAGTTTGTCGATCTCATGGGCGACGATGGTCTTGGGAAGCCGGAATTCAGGAATTCCATACACCAAGACGCCGCCTGCTTTGTGGAGAGCTTCAAACATCACCACTTCATGGCCTGCCTTGCGGAGGTCGGCTGCGCAGGAAATGGACGCGGGGCCGGTCCCGACCACGGCGACTTTCTTCCCTGTGGCGGGGGCGATGGAAGGAAGTGATTCCTTCCCGTTCTCCCGGCACCAGTCGGCTACGAAGCGTTCGATCCTACCGATGGCGACCGATGCGTCGACATCGTTGTGGATCTTGCCCATGGTGCAGAATTTCTGGCACTGGTTCTCTTGGGGGCAGACTCTTCCGCAGATGGCAGGGAGCAACGAGCTTTCCTTGATGACGTCGCTCGCCCCGGTGATGTCGCCTTCCGCGACTTTCCCCACAAATGCGGGGATGTCGATGGCGACCGGACAGCCCTGGATGCAAGGCTTCGCTTTGCATTGCAGGCATCTCATCGCTTCGGCACGGGCTTCGTCAACAGTGTACCCAAGAGCGACTTCCTGCATGTTATGGATACGTTCAGAGGCTTTCTGGGTAGGCATTTCACCTACGGGCAAGGTTCCTTTCTCTTTCGCTGTCGGTTCACGACGCGAATACTTTTCTACGATTTCCTTTGCTTGCTGCGCAAGTTCTTCAGGTTCTCTGTACATTTCACGCCTCCCCTTCAGGAATACCGAGATCGAGATGGCACTTGTGGTGCTTTTCCGCTTCTTCCGGCTTGAAAGTCCCAAGACGGGCGAGCATGTTGTTCCAATCGACCTTGTGGGCATCGAAATCAGGTCCGTCAACACAGACGAACTTGGTTTGTCCATCATAGGAGACACGGCAACCACCGCACATTCCAGTCCCATCGACCATGATGGTGTTCAGCGAAACCATGGTCTTCACCCCATATGGCTGTGTGGTGAGGGAACAGAACTTCATCATCACCGGAGGACCGACGACAAACACTTCATCGGGTTTCCAGTTCTCGCACAACTCTTTCAGCGGTTCGGTGACCAATGCTTTGCGGCCATAGGAACCGTCATCCGTGACGACAATGAGCTCGTCGGCGATGGAACGCATTTCTTTCTCATAGAGCAACAATGATTGGGTCCGGGCGCCGATAATGACTTTGACGGTGTTTCCGTTGGCCTTCATCTCTTGGACGACAGGATAGAGAGCCGCGATTCCCACGCCTCCTCCGACACACACCACTTTCCCTACTTTCTCTGTTTCGGAAGGTCTGCCGAGCGGTCCAAGGACATTGGGGATGCAGTCGCCGACTTCCATTTTGGCGAGTTTATGGGTGCTCTCGCCGACTGTCTGGAAGATGATGGTCACCGTGCCTTTTTCAGCCGAAGCGTCTGCGATGGTCAATGGAAACCGTTCGTTGAAATCACCACCAAGCTGCAGGATGACGAATTGACCGGCTTTCCGTGCCTGAGCGATCTCAGGAGCGGAAAAGACCATCCTGATGACTTCTGATGACAATTTTTCTTTCTCAAGAATCTTGTTCATGTTTACCTCACCGTTGTATGCAATCATACGGAATTCGCCTTTACTTTACCATAGGACACACGGTTCATGCTATGATGGGATGAAGAGGCAAAGAAAGAAATGATCAAAAAAGCGTCTGAGATGAAACAGGAAATCAAAGAGCATATGAGGGATGGACAGAAACAGGTTTCCATCGAGCACATCATGGACAACGGAACCGTCAAACATTGCCGCATGTTCGGAAAACTCACCCTTGTCCCTGGTTCATCCATCGGAAAACACCAGCACATCGGCGAGACAGAGTATTATTGGATCCTTGAAGGTGAAGGTGTCGTGACGGAAGATGATGGCGAGAAACTCGTGAAGAAAGGAGATCTTGTCATCACCGGTGGTGGTGCATCCCATGCCATACGCAATGACAGCGGCAAGGATCTGGTGTTCATGGCGTTGATCATATTGGATTGAGATGCAAACTATTATTACATGCTTTTCAGATTTTTCGGTAAACGCAAGTTTAATAATCACATGGTATCAAGCATCTGTTGATGAACGTTATTTGAGAAAACGCTTCTTGTTTTAAGAGCATTTATTATAAAAAAAATATGAGAGAAAAATCGCATCTCTTATCTTTCAAAGAAAAAGGCTTGTTGAAATTCAACAAGCCTTTTTAAACCATTCACTTAAGACTAAATCTCATGAAGCACTAACAGTCCAAGTAATTGTCGCTTTATAGTCAGTAGCTGTAACAGCATTGGCATTATCAGTAGCATCCAAGGTAACTGCACCAAGAGCAACGGATTTACCAAATGCAACAGCAGAACCACCAGTTACCTTTGGAAGTGTGCCAGACGCCAACACCTGAGCCGTCGCAGTAGAAGCAACTGTTACTGCCGCATAATCATTTACTCCAATTCCCTTGACGTTAATCGAATAACCAATTTTGCTACCAACAGTTGCAGAAACAAAACCAGTAGATTTAACAGAATACGTAACCAATTTATTCTCGTTGCTCTTCAACCAAGCATACGCCGGAGCCTCGTTCGTTAAATTGCCATAGGCAGTTTCTGCCGCATATGCAGTCGGATTTGTGGTAAAACTATCTATCAAATTAGAAGAAAATCCACAAGTAGTCTCACCTGTCTTTGTCGTAGTCAAGACCAAAGTGGGATCAGTAGCAAACACAGAACCCATGGCAATCGCCAGAACCAACAGAACCATCAAAGTCTTTTTCATTTTTTTCCTCTTCCTTTCGGGCCGAACCCGTGTGCAAGTCTTTTTTTTATTTACACTGACAATATATCAAGTACTGGGACTTATGTCAATAGGAGAATTAAATTTTAGACGATTTTTCTTCTCATTTTTGATGTAAAATTTTTTATTTATTATAATATAAATACTTAACTACTTTTTTACTTGTGACAGTTAAAACTCAGATATGACATTTTTTAGAATTTTATCGTAATTTTCCGTAAAAAAAACGTCATATACCGTTACGTATGTGACATCTAACATAGCTTTTCGGTATCAAATCATGACTGCGTTTTCATGGTGACACTCACAGTCGCTTCATAGGCGCCCTGGAACGCGCCCCAATAATCATTGGAGGATACGACGAAGTCAAACTGGTACACACCCTTCTGCCTGCCATTATGCCCGTTGATCGTCCCCAATATCCTGGGGGCTGCCGAATTCGGCAGATCAGTCAGGCTGTCGCCGAGAGTGACATCCGTGTCCGATGTCGCCGAATACTTCGATATCGTCGTCGTATACGGCAAAACCGTACCTACCGCCAATATATTCGATCCATCATCGACCCACTCCATGGCAGGCAGCTCTACAGTCAGATCCAATGCGCCGTTGTTGTTTGAGGTAGCCACCAGATATGCGATCGCATGGTTGCCGTAATCGGTTTGGTCACCCATGGACAAAGTATTGTTTGCAAACTTGGATGAACCATCGGCCAATTGGTAAAAAGACAATGTATTCAACGGCAAGACAGATGTGTTCAGATACAGCAGCGAACTGATGCTTTCTCCGAATGCCATGCCGGATATCATCAAGAAGATCAATAAAAGAATCAGTTTCCTTTTCATCTTTTCCCTTTACCCTAGGATTCACCCATGTGCAAGCACGAGTATGTCCTTACTCTTGTTCTATAATAAGAAAGAAAACCACATATGTCAATAGGACAAATTCGATAACATTACTTTTTCTTCTTTTTCATAAGCACTATCTTAACAATGTATTGCAGAATATGGAATTAATTATGTGTACAACTTGTGTCAAATAAAGTTGGAAGGCATAAAAAAAGCAACCTCCGAAGAGGCTGCTTTTTTTCTCTATTATGATTATGGAAGAGATCAAAGAGAGATCATGCTCACGGTCACATTGCCAACGTAGTTCACGTTCACTGTCGCCGAGCTGATATCTGTACTGTTCGGAGAGAACACAAACTTCAAGTTGCCGACCAAGGAATCGGACTTGGCAGCCGGCATCCGTGCGATCTCCAAATTAGTGGAGCTCTCAGGAAGAGTGGTCACGAGGTTGCTGAACACGTTGTTCCCAACGCTTGCAATCGTAGCGGAATACTTGATCGTCTTCGTATCGACAGCATCGCTGTCCGCCAATGCCGGGTTGCTCACCTGAATCTTGACACCCACATCAGAGAAATTCTTCACGACCTTCAAGTATGCGGTGACATCCTGAGTGCTGCCCTGTGCATCGTTGAAGTTCCCTTCCGTCTTCTGTGTGGACAACGCCTGCTCCGCAAACCAATCCAAGCCGTATGCGGCACTTTCGCTCTTCAGATATTTAATCTTCAAGCTGGAATTGGTCTTCAGCACATCACCAGACGCAGCGAACAAGCCGCAAGCCACAACCAGAACCAACAGAACCGTCAAAATCTTTTTCATGTTATGCCTCTTCTCTAAACAGAATTGTGTTTTCCTTTTTGATGACAATGATAGAATAACCATTGAGCGGACTTATGTCAATAGAAAAGATTAAAAAATGATTAATTTTTTTTCTATAATTTTATTATTTATTATATTATAACAAATTAAATTTTTTATCTTATGGCATGAATGAAAATCATTTTCCTTTTTATGAAAATAAAAAAGAATTTTGCTTGTTTTGGTATACAAGTTCTTCCCCTTTACTTGTGATCAATGACATATCATGAAAACAAACCGTAAATGGTCTGTCCGCAAATAACGCATTTGCCGTCACGGATATGTTCTTTCGCTTCCTCGATTTGCGTCCCCTCATAGTCATGCCCACTGAAAAGAAGCGTATGACAATGCGGGCAATACGTCTGGTCTACATGTTCGCTGTTGCCGGCATAGATATACGGTATGCCGCTTTCTTCGGCCTTCCGGAGCATCAGGGAAAGGAATTGTTCGCTGGTGGCTTTCCTGTGTTCCATCTTGTAGCGTGGGAAGAACCGGGACAAGTGCCACACCTGCACTCCCCTGTCTTTCAGTTGCTTTCCGAGCTCCGCAAGCATCTTCTCCGTATGGAAGCCTTCGATGAGAAGGGTCGTGACTTCCAGATGTTTGCCTTCTTTCACGATCGCTTCACAGTTGTCCAATACAGGCTGCAGGTCAGCATGGCATATATCCTTATAATATGCGTCATCGCCTTTCACATCGACATTGAAGGCATCGATGAGGGAAATGATGTCCTTTCGGGATTCCTTGCTGAAACTGCCGTTCGTCACCATGACGTTGCGGCGGCCGTCTTCCCTGACCAGTTTGGCCACATCCAGCATGTAGTCCTGCCAGACGGAAGGTTCGCTGTAGGTGTAGCTCACCGACTGCGCGTCGATCCTTTGGGCCATCGCCCTCACCTGCTGGGGAGAGACATATTCGCTGGGACAGCTGTAGCCTTTTTGGGATATCTCAAAGTTCTGGCAGAACTCGCATGCATAGTTGCACCCCTGTTCGGCCAGTGACAGGCTTTGGGAACCGGGAAGGAAATGGTAGAGCGGTTTCTTCTCGATGGGATCGAGAGCGAGAGAGACCAGTTTCCCGTAACCGGCGGACACGATCGTCCCTTTCTCGTTCCTGCGGACGCCACAGTATCCTTCCTTCCCTTCGGAGAGCCGGCAATGCCGGTAACAGAACGTGCAGATCTGGTTCATTCGGAAAACACCTCGGCGGTGAACGTGGCGAATTCGGCATCCGGAGCTTTGTAGGCGTCGGTGGGAAGTCCTGCTTTCCAGGAGAGGTTTTGCAACATCTCCTCGCGTCCCCATCCCTGTTCCGTCGCCACCTGGGGGAGAAACACCGCTCTCCGCCCCGATGCGGTCATAATGATTCCATCTCTTCCGGGAATGAATTCGTTGATATCGGAAATGTCTTTCGGAGTGGAAAGCACCGATATCTCGATCGTACACCGGGGAAGTTCCTCTTTGCCCAGAGGTTCGAAGCGGTAATCCTTGAAAGCGGATTCCAAGGCAAGCATGTCCACCAACTTGTACAGCGGGCGGTCTCCGATCATATAGCCGATGCAACCGCGGAGTTGTCCTTTCTCATGCAGCGTGACGAACGCCCCATGGGTGGTTTCCATCAACGTCTGCGGTTTTTCCCGCTCGGCTTCCTCTCTGGCGCCAGTCGTCTTTTCCCCGAAATGCCGTTTGAGGGAATCCCGTACGATCCTCAGCAACAAAATCTGTTCTTCTTTGGTCATGTTCACCCCCAGAGGACAGTGGCGTATCCGACAAATGAATCATCGCCGCCGCCAAGTTCAAACGAAGTGTAGTAATCGGTGACTTCCCCGGTTAATCCCAATTTTCCGGCCAAACAGGAGACGATTGCGGATGGAGCGATGCCGCAGACCGTACTGTGCCGCTTCTGGGCAAAGTCCAAGGATTCCTTGTACCGGTTTTGGGCCAAAATCGTAGCCAGTTGCCTGTCCTCGACTTCCACTTTGCCCCGTGTCGTCTTGTTGATCGCCAGCCCATAGGGCGTGTGTTCGAAACTCGCCCCATAATGGGTGAAGTCACTGCTGGCTATCACGGCGGTATGCTCATCCATCTGGGAAGCAAGAGCCTCAGCGAACGGAAGGGGGTCGGAAACCTGGCTGATCAACCCCATGGACACGGAGACACCCGGTCTCTTGGCGATGAAGGGAAGCACCATCTCGACGGCGTGTTCCTTTTGGATCGCCGCCTCGCCGCCTTCATCGAAGCCAATGAGATCCTCCCCTTTGATCGTCCCGTACGGGGTGAGGAACCCCTCAAACCGTCCGGTGAGGATATGGTCCGGCCTGAGATAAACGTAATGGGAAGGGGATAGGATGATGATCCTTTGTATTCCTTCTTCCATTCTGGCGAAGAAATGGGCGATCCCCCTATGGGAATAATACAAGCCCGCGTGGGGAAGGACGGCGAGCCTCGCCTTGTCCCCCGCTTCGGTTCCATAGGAAACCAATCGGTCCAATTCATCGGGATCGCCGGGGTACCAGCGTCCCGCGTACACAGCATCCCTGATCATTCCGTCATGCCTCCTTCTCCAGTATACAACAAAACGCCCTCCCGTTAAGGAGGGTGATGGCATGCGGTGTCCTGTTTTTGATCAATGCTGGATCTTTACGGCCAGCTTCTGGGGAGCGACCTGTTTGCTCTTCGGTATGTTGACGGTAAGGATGCCATCGGCAAACTGTGCGTTGACCGCTTCCTCATTGACGTTCTCCGGAAGACTGAAGGACCGTTCGAACGAATGGTTGTACCGTTCGTGTACCAGATAACGCTGGTGCTTGTCCGTTTCGGTGTGCTTCGTACTGGAGAAATGCAGCACATGGTTGTCGATGTGCAAGTCGATGTCGCCCTCGCCATACCCGGGCAATTCGGCCTGCATCACGTAAGCCCCATCGGTCTCATAGACATCCACCGGCGGGAACTTCATGGAAACAGCGTTCCAGTCATCAAACAAATCGCCGAACAGCGAATCCATCGAAATGTCATTAGGTCTTGAAAGTACGTATCTCATGTCGGCACCTCCGTGTGCTTTATTGTTTGTTCGTTCATACATACACAAGCATGAAGCGTGCCAACTTTTTTATTTCTTTTTCATACAACAAATTACTTATTTCATGCTTCCGAATCAAGCCGGACACTGGGCCAAACGGGGAACTTCTTTGGCTGCAGGTGTGTCATTTTGTCCCAAACGCATCGTTTCGACACGTCCCAGTGGGTGAAAAAGTCCGCTTGCAACATTGGGGATGACATCGCATCAATGGTGCCAAGGAACAAAAATGCATAGTCCGCATGGAATCGCACCAATCCATCCACCGCGATGGTGATCACGGAAGCCATGGAGGGGAGGCAATCGGAGGGGAAGGGAACTTGCACCAATAAACCGTATGGTGTTTTCCTTGCCTTCACCACTTTCCTGATCCAACACCGCCAACAAGAACAAATCATGGGGCCAAGAGAATACCCATCCTTTCTCATCCAACATTCCAAGAAGCGAATGCCAAGGAAACAAACACAGCAAACGAAGCGTTTCTCAAGGCATGAGAACACAAGGACAAACGCCGAAGGGATCGATGTCTTCGCGTTCAAGCCAAACGAATGCTGAAAACGCTCGCCACACATATCATCAGACCGCTCAACACTCATGAGATATCCACCACAGCAGGATTCTGCGCAATGAGGAGCGGCCCAAGTCGCAAACCGTGAATCGGCAGGGCAATCCACCGCACATGGCATCCCCCTGCCCCAAATCCTCACCGCTGCACTCTTCCCGAACCTCCGCCTTTGACCAGAGCCTGTATCTCCTTGACGGAGACTTGGTTGAAGTCATACTCGATGGTCTGCTTCAGGCAGGAAGCTGCCACGGCGAATTCAATGGTCTCCTGCATCGTATAGCCATGGTGCAGGGCATAGATCAGCGCGCCTCCGAAACTGTCTCCGCCGCCGACACGGTCCACGATGTGGATCAGGTAGTTCTTGGAAAGATAGCAGTCCTTCCCATCGTACAGCATGCCCGCCCAGTTGTTGTCGTTCGCTGAGATGGAACCGCGAAGCGTGATGGCGACATATTTGCAGCCGAATGTGCTTGCAAGCTCTTTGGCGACGTCTTCGTAGCCTTTCCGGTCGATCTTTCCGCCGTTGACATCAGAATCCTTGGCCGTGATGCCGAACACATCAGCGGCGTCTTCCTCGTTGGCGATGAGCACGTCCACAAACGGGACGAGACGGCTCATCACTTCCTTGGCCTTCTCATGGGACCAGAGGTTTTTGCGGTAATTGAGGTCGCAGCTGACCGTCAAACCTTTCCGTTTCGCCGTCTTGAGGGCTTCGAGGCAGACATCTACCAGACTGTCGGAGAGAGCCGGCGTGATGCCGGTGAAATGGAACCAATCGGCGCCTTCAAAGATTTTGTCCCAGTCGTAATCCTTCACCGTGGACAGGGCGACGGACGAACCTTTGCGGTCATACAGGACCGTCGAAGAACGTTGGCTCGCCCCTTTTTCGATGAAATAGATGCCCAAGCGCGGCCCGCCTTTGCACATCCACCGGGTGTCCACTCCCCAATGGCGCACCGCATTGATGGCGCTCTGCCCCAATGCGTTATCCGGCACGTAGGTGACGAACGCGGACTCTTCCCCATAGTTGGCGAGCGAGACGGCCACATTGGCCTCCCCACCGGCGAACGATGCCATGAAACGATCGGCCTGCGGAATGCGCAGATACCCTTCCGGGTTAAGCCGCATCATAATCTCCCCAAAGGTGATGATCTTTCCCATGTTTCCCCTCCTAATTCGCTTTCTCGACGAACGAGCGAGCGAGCACGGTCAAAGCGGCGAAATCCCCTTTGGCTATCAGATCATTGCGGACGATGTTCGAACCGATGCCGCAGCTGCAGAACCCGCCGTCGAGGAATTCCTTGACGTTCGCTTCGCTGACGCCGCCGACAGCCATCAGAGGCACCTGGTTGATGGGTCCCCTGATCGCCTTCACATATGCCATGCCGAAGTTTCCGGCGGGAAACAGCTTCACGATATCCGCGCCGGCGTTCCACGCAGCGAGGATTTCCGTAGGCGTCAACGCGCCCGGGACGCTGACCATGCCGAGTTTCTTCACTTCGGCGATGACCTTGATGTTGCAGTCCGGGGCAAGGGCGAAATCGGCTCCGGCTTCCTTCGCGGCTCTGGCTTGCCCAACCGTCACCACGGTTCCCGCTCCGATACACATCTTCCCACCCATCGCATCCTTGACCAGACGGATCGAATCGGCCGCATCCTTGATGCAGGTGGGTGATGCTTGGTCGAACGTGATCTCCAGGCAACGGATGCCACCCTCATACAATGCTTTGGCTGTTTCCACCATGTCCTTGACCGGCACTTTGCGTGCGATGGCCACCAGTTTGTGTTCTTTGATGAACGCGACAACATCCTGTCCCATATTCGTCTCCTTCATGCTTGCACACCGGCAAGAATCTTGCTGATTTTCTCAACGGCATCGGAAAGGCACCTCTTGATGGCTTCTTCCTTCGACGCGTCATATCTGAATACCGGGATGCCGACCGAAACGGCGGCCGGCACTTTCCCTTTCACGACAACGGGCTTGGCAAGACATCGGATGCCGAGATTCGATTCCTCCACTTCCCGCGCGAAACCTTCCTCACGTACGTTCCGGAGTTCCTCTTCCAGCACGGAGAAATCCGTGATGGTGTTCGCCGTCAGTTTCTTCAGCCCATCGGGATACATGGCCTTGAGGTCTTCGGCGCTGCAGAGACAGAGAAGCGCCTTGCCCACGGCAGTGCCGTAGGCGGGCAATCTTCTGCCGATGGCCGAATACATGCGGATGCTCTGCGGCGATTCCTCTTTGATGACATACAGGACATCGCCGTCTTCCAACGTACCGTAATGGCACGTCTCCTGGGTCTTGTCCCTGAGGTCTTTGATCACACTTCCGATGCCGTTGTATGCCGCGTCGGTGAAGGAAAAACCGTCCAGATACAGGCGGATGCCGGTATGGTATCTCCCCGTATCGTCCAGAGAGAGGAATTCCATGCCCGCAAGGGTCTGCAGGATTGGATGGATGGTCCCGACCGAAATTCCCGTTTCCCGGGAAATCATGCTCAGCGTGAGTTCCCCGTTATGGGCGCTGACGGCGTTGAGTATTTGGATGACACGATACGTAGGGTTATGCATAGTTTTCGTATATACGAAATGTTTTCGTATTAACGATTACAGCATACCCTATCGTATTTCTGCTGTCAAGAAACGGCTTTGGCTTTTGCCTTCCCGGACAGGAGACGCCATTCACAGATGATCATGACGCAGAGGACGCCCGACATTTGCAAACTCTCGCCGCTCTCTTGGGCGCCGAAGATGTGGCCTTGCGTGAAATTCCAGAAGGTATGGAGAACGCCGAGACCATTATTGAACAAAGGCCGGGCAAGAAACATCAGCGAGCTGAGGATGACGGCCACCGGAACAGGAAGGCGGTTCGTGCCAACCGCGACAGACCACTTCCTCTTCCATTAGAGAACAGAAGCCAAAGGAGGATCGTTTTTTCCAACGAAATGCTTGCCGTTTTGGTCAGGATTATGATCATCCAGTGACACAAATCATGGCAAATCCCAGGCAGGCGCCTTTGAGATAATCTGATAAGGCATTCTTTGCATGCTCCATATGCGGGTGGTGCGTGCCATAGAAAACCTGCGCAAAAAAAACAACCTCCAAATGTCGTCTCCAACATTTGGGGGTCAGTTCATTTCAGGACCGCTTCGCTGCGCCGTCAACCTTTGACGGCACCCATCGTGATGCCATTGGTGAAGTACTTCTGGAAGCACAGGAAAATCAAAACGATGGGCAACGCACCAAGAGTGGCTCCGGCCATCAGGACGCCATAGTTGGTCGCCATCTCAGCCTGCAGTGTCGCGATGCCAAGGGAAATCGTGAAGTTCTCACGGCTGGAGAGCATGACCAGCTGGAGGAAATAGTCGTTCCACGTCGAGATGAACGTGAAGATGGCAAGCGCTCCGAACGCCGGTTTGATGATCGGGCAGACGATCTGCACGAAAGTCTTCCCTTCATTGGCGCCATCGATGCGCGCGGCCTCCAGGATTTCGGTGGGAAGCGTCTCGCAGAACTGCTTCATCAGGAACACGCCGAACGGCCAGCCGACGGCGGGGAAGATGACCGCGGAGAGAGAATCATACAGCTTCAAGGTGTTCATCAGACGCACCAGCGGGACGAGAACGGTCTGTTTGGGAAGCGCCATGGCCATGATGAGGATGGAGAAGATGATCTTCCGGCCGGTGAACCGTTTTTTGGCGAGCACATAGCCGGCCATGCTGGCGGTCAGAAGCACCAACACCATGGAAGCCAGGGAAATCCACACGCTGTTGAAGAACCAGCGGGCCGCCGGATTCAGGAACAACTCCGTGTAGTTGGCCCACGTCGGGCTTTTCGGGAACCATTCGGGTGGCAGCTGGATGGCAACTTTCTGCAGTTTGAAACTGCCGGAGATGATCCAATAGAACGGGAAAATGAACAGCAAAGCGATGGCGAACAGGATCACATTGGAGATGACTTTGTAGACTTCAGGTTCTTTTTTCATGATGATCCTCCGCTTATGACGCATCCGTTTTCATCGTCTTGAACTGCAAGGCGCTGAAAAGGCCGATGACGATCGCCAGGAACACGCCCATCGCATTGGCGTAGCCGTAGCGGTATAGGGTGAACGCATTCTGGTACAAGTAATACATGACGGTGGAAGTCGAATAGACCGGACCGCCGCTGGTCAGGAGCTGGATCAACGCGAAGCATTGGAAGCTGTTGATCGTCGTGATGACGACGACATACAGCGTCGTGGGCATGATGGAAGGCCATTTGATCTGCCAGAACGTACGCAGGGGACTGGCGCCGTCCACTTCAGCGGCTTCGGTAATCGACTGGTCGACATTGCCGAGCGCGGAGATGTACAGGACGATGGGTTGCCCGACGCTGGTGGTGAACAGGATCGCCAGAATGCACCAGATGGCGGTATGGGTATCCCCCAGCCAAGACTTGTTGGTCCCCAGAAGATAGTTCAGGATGCCCGAGTATTTGTCGAAAATCCATTTCCACACGACCACGACCGGCACGGTTCCGGTAACCACAGGAAGATAGAACACGCCGCGGTAGAAGGATGTGGACTTGTAGTTTTGCTTGAAGACTACGGAAGCGACCCACAGGGAGAAGAAGGTGACAAGCGGCACGGAGGTGACGACGATGACCAAGGTATTCCGCACGGAACGGAGGAACACAGGGTCTTTGAACATCTCGACGTAATTCTTCAACCCGACAAACGAGAAATCGCTCATCGTGTAGTTGAACAGGCTGGTGACGATGCCCATGCCCATGGGCACCAGCACGAAGCCGATGAAAAAGACGAACATCGGCAACAGGAACAGATAAGACACCCGATCCTGCTGCTTCTGTATCTCGTGGCTGTGGGCTTTCTGCACCGCGATCTCTTCCGCGGTTGCTTGTGCAAGATATTGGTTCTTTGCCATTTTCTCCCCCCTTTCCGAAAAAATCCTCCCCCCCGCTGGAGAAGGGAGGAGGATTTGTTGAATCACGCGCTTATTTGATGCCTGCGTTGGCCTTGGCCGCATAGTCGGCGAGAGCGGTCTCAACCGGCTTGGTGCCCATAAAGACTTCCTGCAGCATGTTCCACCATGCGGTCCTCATGTTGGCGAAACCTTTCATGGTGTTGTAATAACCGCCATAGTACTTCGTCCAGGAAGCAAGCAGCTTGTATTCCGCGTTGCCCGGATAGAGGTCGCCGAAGGAAGAGCGGAGCGGGAACGCGCCGGTCTTCACCACACTTTCCTTGCCGACGACAGGATCGTCGCAAATGAACGTGATGAACTTCTTGGCGGCAGCGGAACGGGCGGCATCCTTGTTGTCGAACACGCAGAAGCCGTTGACCAGGTATTCAAGAGCCGGTTTTCCGGTGCTGCTGGGGAAGGGAACGGAAATGGCGGTGAAATCCTTGGTCGCATAGTTCTTCGCATTGGAAGTGCCCCAGCAGATGGTGCTGGCGATCTTCTGCTGCGCGAACAGCTGGAGTTCTCCGGCGGCCACGATGTCGGTGTCGCCAGCGATATACTTCTTGGTCTTCAGATCCTTGAGCAGGTTCAGGGCTTTGATGCCTTCCGGACTGTTCATGGTGTACTGGGTATACGTGCTGTTGGCGATTTTCCCGCCATACAGGTTGGCGACGAGAGCACGGGTGCCCTGGTCTCCGCCTTGGCCTCCGCAATAGACATCACATCCGATGAGACCTGCTTTGCCGAGCGCTTCCATGGCTTTCACCCAGTTGTCGGTCGTCCATGTGCGGTCCCCATTGAGGTTCACGTATTGCAGGGCACCGGCTTTCTCCCACATCTCTTTGTTGATGCCCATATAGAACGGGGACGCGGAGATAGGATACATCCAATAGGTGGTTCCGTCAGAGCAGGCGGAAAGCATGGTGTCGTTGCCGACATCTTTCTTGAAATCGGCGGTGAACAGGTCATTGAGGCTGACCAGTTTGCCGTTGCGGCCATATTCGATGATCCTTCCCGGTGCGTCAAACAACACATCCGGGGCGGTTCCACCGGAAATGGCGGCTGTGATCTTGTCCGGGCCTGAGGTGAAATCGATGGTCTGGAGGTTCACTTTGATGTTCGGGTTCGCAGCCTCGAACTTCGCGATGACGCTCTTCTCATACGTACCGGCAGGCTGTCCCGCATCCTGTCCGAACGTCGGGAAAGCCCACCAAGTGATGGTGGTGACGCTGCCGGCGCTTTTCTGTGCGGCAGGCGCTGCGCTCTCATTGGCCCCCTGCGCGAAAAGCGGGGCGATCAATGCGGCGACGAGAAGCAACACGGTAAGAATCTTTTTCATGTCTCTCTCCTTGTTTTCTTGGCACGGCCTAAGCCATGCTTGCTTTTTCATTTGTACTTGTATACTAGTTTACGTTTTTCTATTTGTCAAATCTTTTTTAGGCCTTTTTTGCATTTTTTCATAAAAAAGGGTTTTCATCCATTTATTTCCCATTTATTCCCTTTTTACAACAAAATATTTTTTACAACTAGTATACAAGTTGTTTATCATATACCCTTTTTATACCAACCTAAAACGGTTAACCAGCATTTCTTCTGTTTTTTCCGTCTGCTTCCTTGTACAAATCGGAGGCTAACAAAGCAGTAATAGCATTACCAATGGCATTTTCTTCCATGAGCATAAGACTATTTATAGGAAATACGGAAATATGCCTCTTTACATGTATAAATAATAGTATATACTAAGGCGCAAGAGAGGACACATATGCAAACAAACAAGACATCAATTCTTTCCCAGATACAAGGCGGACTGATCGTTTCCTGCCAGGCGCTTGAAGATGAGCCGTTACACAGCCCGATGATCATGGCAAGGATGGCCAGAGCCGCCATGATGGGCGGAGCTTCGGGCATCCGGGCGAATTCCGTGGACGACATCAAAGCCATCCGCGAGGAAGTCAAGGCGCCCATCATCGGCATCATCAAACAGGTCTATGCGGACAGCGACGTGTACATCACCCCGACGCTCGATGAAATCGGCAAAGTGGTCGATGCGGGTGCGGACATCATCGCAACCGATGCGACCAACCGCATGCGCACCGGAGGGCTCACCCTGGACCATTTCATGGAACAGGTCCGCAAGAAATACCCTGACATCCTGATGATGGCGGACTGTTCGACTCTCCCTGAAGCGCTCCATGCAGAGAGCATCGGGTTTGATTTCGCAGGGACTACCATGCGTTCCTACACAGCGTACACCAAAGGCATCGCCATCCCCGATTTCGGTCTGTTCAAGGCCCTTGAGGAGCAACTGCACATCCCGTTCATCGCCGAGGGCGGCATCTGGGTGCCGGAACAGGTCCAGCATGCGCTTGACTGCGGGGCTTTCGCCGTTGTGGTCGGTTCAGCCATCACCCGGCCCCAACTGATCACCAAATACTTTGTCTCCGCCATGCGGAAAAGGCCGACGACCGTATGAGGAACGACGACACCGTCCTGTGTTTCGACATCGGAGGGACAGCCATCAAATACGCGTTGGTCAAGGATAACACCTTTCTTGATGGCATCAAGGAGACACCGACCAACGCCAAGGCGGGTGGTCAGGCCGTCATGTCCACCGTGCTTTCACTGGCGGGTTCCGCCAAAGGCTGGTCCGCCATCGCCGTCAGCACGGCGGGACAGGTGGACAGCGGCAAAGGCGTGATCATCTACGCCAATGAGAATATCCCCGGCTACACCGGTTGCGATATCCGCGGGACGCTGCGGAAGGTCTTCGGACCGGTACCGGTCATCGTGGAAAACGACGGGCATGCGGCAGCCTATGGGGAAAGCAGGTTCGGCGCCGGGCAACCCTACCGGAATTTCCTCTGCCTCACCTACGGGACGGGGATCGGCGGGGCCATCATCATCGACAAACGGTTGTATTTGGGCAAACATTTCGTAGCCGGGGAACTGGGGCATTTCGTCCTCCACAAGAACGGCAGGCAGTGCGGTTGCGGCGGAAAGGGGTGCTATGAGCAATACGCATCCTCCTCCGCTCTGGTACGTTCGGCTATGGAAATCGACGCTTCCCTATCCAACGGACGGGAAATCTTCGCCCATATGGACAAGCCGCAGGTGAAAGCCGTCGTGGATGCGTGGATCGGCGAAGTCACCGATGGGCTCGGCAACCTGGTCAACATCTTCGACCCGGAATGTCTCATCCTCGGAGGCGGCATCATGCGCGAAACGTATATCATCGAGAAGATCCGCTCGGAAATCGACAGCAGGCTCGGGCAAACCTACAAAGGCGTCAAGATCCTGCAGGCGCGATTGGGCAACAGCGCGGGACTTCTCGGCGCCTATGCGTTGTACCTGGATGGGGGTTGTGATGGCTGAGTCTTCGCTTTCCTGCCTGGCATCGCTTTCCTTCTGGAAACGGCAGCGGGGGATGGAGATCCTGCGCACCATTCTGGAGAAAGGACCGCAGACCCGCGACCAACTGTGCCAGTCCACCGGACTGACCCGCGCGTCGATCATCAACTACACCCAGTTGCTTTCCCGGGAGAGCATTCTCCGCGCGAAGGGGACTGAAGCCGGCCGGCTCTTGTCCTATCATCTCTCCCCGTCACTCGGCTCGATGCTCGCCATTGTGGTCGCCAAGAGCGTGCAGGCGATCATCGTCTCGCTTGACGGCACGATCCTCGCCCAATCCGCAAAAGTCACATTTCCTTCCCCGCTTTCCCCCGAATTGTTTCTCACTTCGGTACAAGCGGCCGTCGACCAAGTCAGGGATGGTTTGGGCCGGTCGGATATGCTCGGCATAGGGGTTGCCATCGGTGGCTATATCGATCCGAAAAACGGTATCTCCCATACATTCTACCAGACGGAAGGCTGGAAGGATTTTCCGCTGGGGGAAACACTCAAACATGCATACAACTTGCCGGTTTTCATCATGAACGACGTAAAGGCCGCCACCTTGGGGGAAAAGTATCATGGATTGGCCAGAGCCTATGATGACGCCCTGCTCGTCTGGCTCGGCGACGGCACAGCGATGGGCGTCATCCTCAACGGGAAACCGTATGACGGGGCAAGCTACAGCGCCGGTGAAATCGGTCACGTGAAAATCACGGGCGGGGACCGGCTTTGCTACTGCGGACAAGTGGGATGTCTGGAAACGATGACCACGGAAAAGCGGATCATGGAGGCCTATCACCGTCTTGTGATGCAAGTCGGAGGCATGGATCTTCCGTACGAATCCATCGTTCAGGACGCCAATAACGGAAATCGTTTCGCCCAGAAAGCCTTTGAGGAGGCCATCACGGCACTGTCCGACACATTGTCCACCCTCTGCATGGCTTTCAATCCTCAGGCCGTATTGATGCTCGGGCCGGTCATCGATGGGAATCCATACCTCTTCGAAGCCATCAAGGAGAGGATGCAGCATCTGTTGATGGCGCCCATCCTTCAGCCTTTGCAGTTCATCGGAAGCCCCAAAATGCAGGGGAACAAACCCATCGCCCAAGGACTGGCCGCCAAACAATTGTTGGATATATTGGAAAAATTTATCCAAAACGGTACGGATTTCCTTTCGTGTTCGGCCATTTCATGATAAACTTGTATGCAACGAACCATGAGTAACATAGAACAAAACGATTCTGTAATTGAAAGTATTTACCAAAGTCTGAGGATAAAAATCCTCAGGGCGGCGTTGCTTCCCGGCTCCAAATTGTCAGAAAACAACCTTGCCAGGGAATTCTCCTGTTCACGCACCCCCGTGCGGGAAGCTTTGAAACGGCTTGAGCAGGATGGATTTGTCGACATTCTCCCCCACAGCGGGACCTATGTCCGCTCCCCGTCGCTTACGGAATATCAGGAGCTGACCGAGGTGCGGGCTTACCTTGAGGCGTTGGCCTTCAACCTCGCAGTGGAGAAAGAGGCTGACTGTACGGAACTGAAGCGGATCCTGGGAGAGATGGATGCCATCGTGGACAACACTCCGATCGACACCGTCGCCTTCGGGGAAAAACACTACCGGTTTCATGAGACCATCGTGAAGATGAGCGGAAACAAATTTCTGATGCAGATCTTCAGCAGGCTCAACCTCAATGCGAACAGTCTCCTCTTCTATCAGGCGATGACCAAGGAAAGCTTCGACATCACGCAAGCCGAACACCACAAAATCCTCGCAGCCTTGGAAAACAGGGATGCGAAGGTCGAGAAATTCGTTGTCCAGCACCTGTGGAAGAAACGCAACAGGTTCAAGAAGGAAGCCGAAGCCGAAGACCTCACCCCAACAACTTGAAAACCACTTTCCTGCAAGCCATGGGATTCACCACGGGGACCCCTGGTTTGTGGGGCTCTCCGGGGAAGAACACACAGAAACGCCCGACAGCGGCATGCATGACGAGAAGCGGATCCCCATCGCAGAAATGGATGTCTTTGGCCTCATCGTATGGGGTGGCGTCTTTGACGGCCTCACGCCAAGTCACGCTCATCAGCTCTTCCCCTTCCAGCATGATCTGCACATCGGTGGCTTTCTTGTGTATCTCATAGCGTTTTCCCTCGGAACTGGTCATATAGGAACCGATGGAATAGCGTACGTTCGGATTGTCGGTGGCGTAACTGCCGTCCTTCATCGTATATACATCACCTTTGTCCATCACTTCAATGACCGTCTGCAGAAGCGGCAGAAGGGGTTGGTACAACTCAAGATTATCCAAAGTATCGAACAACATGGTCCTCTCCTCTGCGCCAAGCTTACAGCCAAACACGCAAAGCAACAAGAACAAACTTGCCCCAAACCCAAAGGTGTTGTATGCTTCACGCGTGGAGGAGAGAATGATCAAACTGGAAAACAGTCTTGTCGCGCTCGTCATCTCAGAGCATGGTGCGGAAATTCAAAGTCTTACCAACAAACAGACCCGCACCGCATATGTCTGGTCGGGAAATCCGACGTATTGGGCACGACATGCCCCGATTCTGTTTCCTCTTTCCGGGCCGACGAAGGATGGGATCGTTACGGTGGGAGGAAAACAGTTCACCCTGCCCAACAACGGTTTCGCAAGGGATATGGACTGGTCCATCGGGAAAGTGACGGACAAGACAGCCTCGTTCGTCCTTGAAGACACACCGGCCACATTGGAGATGTATCCGTTCGGGTTCAGACTCACCGTCGATTACACGCTGAACGACGATGGGGTCACCATCAAAGGGACAATCCTCAGCAAGTCCAACGGGATGCGCTTCGTCTACGCGCTGCACCCGGCTTTCAACCTGGACATCAACGAAGGCGCCGACCTTGACAGCTATTCCGTCATGTTCAGCGATGAGGAGAAGCAGGACAAGGACATCATGGTGAACAAGGTCTTCCAAACCCAAAAGAACGGCATGACGGGCAAAGTGATGCGGCTGTCCCGAGCTGATTTGGACAAAGGCCCGAACGTGCTGCATGCCGTGAAGAGCAAGAAGATCACCTTCGCTTCCAGCAAGGGGAATCATGGCGTGGAGATCGCCATGGGTGACATGCACACGTTGGTCTGCTGGACCCCGGAAGGGAAAAAAGCCCCGTTCGTCTGCATCGAACCGATGTATTCGTTTGGCGATTCAGCCCGGTCCCAGGAACTCAAAGAAATGAAAGAGACGATGCAGTTGGATGCGGGGCAATCGAAAGCCTTCACCAACACCATCAGGATATTCTGATTTTCATTGACTCAGGGCACGGAATTGAGTATGTTCGTTACCGTTCGGCGGGGTATGCAAGTATCCCGTTTTTTTCACACGCTCATCACAGGAATAGGGAAGGAACGGTATTATGAAAAAGTATGTTGCTGAAAGTATCGGAACCGCCGTACTGGTCATTTTCGGATGCGGTACGGCTGTCGCCATCAACAATCCGGCTGTCACCGGCGCTGCGCCGTTGGCTGTCAAAGTCCTGACCATAGCATTCGCTTTCGGCCTTTCCATCGTCGCCATGGCCTACTCCATCGGCAACGTCAGCGGATGCCATATCAACCCTGCGGTTTCCGTCGGCATGTTTGTCGCGCACCGCATGGATGGGAAGGAATGTTTGCGCTACATCCTCAGCCAGTGTATCGGCGCCATTATCGGAGCTGCGGTTTTGTGCGTCTTGTTCGGATCCAACAAAAGCCTTGGACAGAACGGTTATGGGTCGGCTTCGGCGCTCGGCACCTCGGCGGGTGTGGCGTTTCTTGTCGAAATGATCCTGACGTTTGTGTTCGTACTGACCATCCTTGGGGTGACCAGCACGGATTTCAAAGGCGCGGGACTGGTCATCGGCCTCACCCTGACGTTGATCCACATTTTGGGCATCCCGTTTACCGGAACCAGCGTGAACCCGGCCAGAAGCCTCGGACCTGCGTTGCTTGCGGGAGGAGTCGCACTGCAGCAGTTGTGGCTGTTCATCGTCGCTCCGCTTGCAGGTGCTGTCCTTGCCGGGCTGGCATATCCTTGGCTGGCGGGAAAAACCTCGAAGTAACCGATCACGAAAAGCGCTTTTTTGCGAGGGCGGGAACGCCCTCGTTTTTGTTTTTCGGAACGGGTTGTTTGTTTTTTCCCTTTTGCACATACTGAAGGCATGTACGCGAATTACCATACTCATACTTCCCGCTGCAGGCATGCAGGGGGTACCGATGAAGCCTATGTGGCCGCCGCGGTCAAAGCAGGCTTCTCCATCCTGGGTTTTTCCGACCACAGCCCTTGGCCCACCCCGGAAGGCAACACGGGGACAGTCAGGATGGATGTCTCTGAACTGCCCGGCTATGTGGCATCCGTCAGAAAACTCCAAGAGACTTACCAAAACAAGATCGAAATGCATCTGGGTTTGGAATGCGAATACTTCCCCCAGTATTTCGATTGGCTCAAGGAACAGAAAGAAACCTTTGGGTTGGAATACTTCATCCTGGGGAATCATTATAAGGACAATGTGCACGGATTGTACTTCGGCAACTGCATGGGGAAACAGGATCTCGAGGATTTCGTCTCACGTTGCATATCCGGGATGGAAAGCGGGATGTACCTGTATCTGGCCCATCCAGACCTGATGTTCCGTTCCTATCAGGTCTTTGATGAGGACGCGAAAGCTGCGTCCCGTGAATTGTGCCGTGCCATGCATAAGGAACATTTCCTCATGGAATACAATCTCCAAGGGTTCCGCAACCGCAAGTCGCGGCCGGACGGGCTTGGGTATCCCACCCCTGGTTTCTGGGAGATCGCACGGGAAGAAGACTGCCGTGTGATCGTCGGGATCGACGCCCACAACCCGAAGGACTTCAATGACTCGGGCAGCGTGGATGAGGCATTTTCATTCCTGCAGAACCTCGGTTTTTCCGTAGAGGAGACGCTGCCGCTTCGTTCCTGACCATTTTTTTACATTCATACCCCAATGCTCAAAATTTGAACAAACGCCCCCTATTGTTCATTGTCCCGTACAGAATCCGCTTTTATGTTAAGGGTACATCTGCAATGGAGGAAAACGACATGTATTACAGCAGTGGCAATTATGAGGCGTTTGTGCATCCGAGAAAACCTGAGGGCGTGGACGCGAAAAGCGCATATATCATCGGTACGGGACTTGCGGGTCTTTCCGCAGCGTGTTTTTTGGTCCGTGACGGACAAATGCAGGGGTCCCATATCCATGTTTTGGAATCCCTTCCGCTTCCTGGCGGTTCCTGTGACGGCATCAAAGACCAAACCAAAGGGTTCATCATGCGTGGCGGTCGGGAAATGGACAATCATTTCGAATGCATGTGGGACCTGTATCGTTCCATCCCTTCGATCGAGCACGAGGGGCAATCGGTGCTTGACGAATACTATTATCTGAACAAGGAAGATCCGAACTATTCGCTGTGCAGGGCTACCGAACAGCGTGGAATCGATGCCCGCACCGATGGGAAATTCACGCTTTCCGACAAGGCTTTGATGGAAATCCTCAAACTGTACCTCACCCCGGATGAACAGTTGTACGACAAAAAACTGGATGATTACTTCGATGACGAAGTGTACACATCAAACTTCTGGTTGTACTGGCAGACGATGTTCGCATTCGAAAAGTGGCACAGCGCGTTGGAAATGAAACTGTACATCCAACGGTACGTCCACCATGTGGGAGGCCTCCCCGATTTCAAAGCCTTGCGGTTCACCAAATACAACCAGTATGAATCGATGATCCTCCCGATGGTCAGATATCTGGAGAGCCATGGAGTCTCTTTCCAGTACAACACCAAGGTGACCAATGTGGTCATCGAGAAGAAGGACGGCAAGAAAATCGCCCGGCAGATCATCTATAGTGACGGGAAAACCGAAAAGTCCATCCCGCTTACCGAAAACGATCTGGTGTTCGTCACCAATGGCTGTTGTACGGACAGCACGGCCTATGGGGACCAGAACCATGCTCCAGTCATCAACGTGAAGGATGGCGAAGGCGAAAGTTGGAGGTTGTGGAAGAACATCGCCAAGCAGGATGCTTCGTTCGGACATCCGGAGAAATTCTGCTCGGATATCAAGGCCACCAAGTGGGAATCGGCCACCATCACGACATTGGATGAAGCAATCCTGCCGTACATCAAGAAAATCTGCAAAAGGGATCCGCTTTCCGGAAAAGTGACTACAGGCGGCATCATCACCGTGAAGGATTCCGATTGGCTTCTGTCCTGGACCATCAACCGGCAACCGCAGTTCAGAGAACAGCCCAAAGGGCAAGTCTGCGTCTGGGTGTATTCCTTGTATGGGGAGAAGAACGGCAACTATGTGAAAAAACCGATGGAACAGTGCACTGGAGAAGAAATCTGCGAGGAATGGCTGTATCATATCGGAGTGCCGGAAAATGCCATCAAGGAACTTGCCGAAAAACATGCCAACACCGTCCCGACGATGTTGCCGTACATCACCGCGTTCTTCATGCCACGCACGGCGGGAGACCGTCCGAAAGTAGTCCCCGAGGGTTGCGTCAACCTGGCGTTCCTCGGACAGTTCGCCGACACCCCGAGGGAATACGGTGTTCACCACCGAATACTCGATTCGTACCGGTATGGAAGCNGTATATACCTTGCTGGACATCGACCGCGGCGTTCCGGAAGTCTGGGGCAGCGTCTATGATGTCCGTTGCATGCTGGATGCGACGAGCAAACTGCTCGATGGCAGGAAACTCACCGATGTCAAAGTGCCTTTCATCGTGAAGGTCGGAGAAAAGAAAGGCCTCAAGGCTGCGAAAGGCACGCTTGTTGAGACTATGCTCGAACGCTATCACCTTGTGTAATGGAACGAGGGGGCTGGAAACAGCCCCCTGTATTCGATAAAATCCCGATATGATCACCGACATAGCATGGGATTTCGATGGAACGCTTTTCGACAGTTACCCCTTCATTCTGGAGTGTTTCCGAAAGGCTCTTCTGGATTGTGGCTTTACGGACAGCGACGAACGCATCCTCGCCCACATCAGAGTGACCGTCACAAACGCTTTGCATTTCTACGGGACAACCTATGGCATTCCGCAGGAAATGCTTTTGGCTTGCTTCCAACGCTACAACAAGACACCAAACTGGGATCTCGTGAAGCCCTATCCGGGTGTGCGGGACTGTCTCGCCTTCGTTGTGGAAAGCGGGAAACGCAACCATCTGTACACCCATCGGAGCAAGGAAGCAGTTTCGTATCTGGAGCATTCCGGCCTGAAAGGCTTTTTCTCTTCGTTCATCACAAGCGAGGACGGTTTTCCTCCAAAGCCGGCACCCGATGCGCTCAATGCTTTGACGGCAAAGCGACACATCAAGCACGAGAATCTCCTGATGGTCGGAGACAGACCCATCGACATCGATGCCGCCTGGAATGCAGGATGCCAGAGTTGCTTTTACAATTCAAACAGGTTGCCGCAGCCCCAGCATGCCACGTATCATGTCGACGATTACCGGCAACTGCAGCAACTGTTCAGGAATTTCATGCCTCAACAGGCACTTTCACGACAATCTTGACGACAGGAACGGATTTTCCCACTGTACAGCGGGGTTTGTGCGCATCTTCCGGAGCAAGCACAATATAATCGCCCGCATTCAGCACTACGGTGCCAAAAGCCTTGGGGTCTTTGTAGAATGTGATGTCATTCGCACCATTGTACGGTGTCTTCACCACAAGACCGTCACGAGTTGAGACACCCATGGCTTCTTCTCCAGAGACCACATATTGAAGGTCGTAAAACTTCTCATGTGTCTCGAAACTCAACTTGCTTGCGTCTTCAGTAGCATACCGTTGGACACTTGCCCTCACCCCTTCACCAAGCTCATACCATCCCTCGGCAAGACTGGACAAGTCTTTGCGATTGATGAATTCCATCGCTTTGGCGAACTTCTTGTTTTTAAACTCATACCTGAGTTCTTTCTTGATCGTACCTGTCAACATAGTTTTTCTCCTTTTTAATCATATTGTTTCTTTTCCTCAAGCAAGCTTATATGTTTCTCTTTTTTCTGGTATTTGCAGAAAAAGAGATAATACCACACAAAACAATAATGCCAAACCACATATTACCAAAGCTTTTTCTATCCTTAATCCTACATCTATCAGTACACTTAAAACCATAGGAACCAGACAACCTCCCCCAAATGTCGAACAACCAAGAATAATGCCATTTGCTTCGTTTTGCAAAAAATCAGGCAGAACCAATCTTGGTATCATATACACAAACAGAGTCACTGTGGCACCAGCCCATGATCCCCCAAAAGCTAATAAAACAGCACTAAGGAAAGTTCCTTTAAAAAGAAATGCGCTAACAGGCGCAATGGCACTTAACGAAAAAATCCAAGCCATGACATATTTAATTGATTTTTTATCTGCCAATATGGGCACAACCAAACTGATTGGGATAAAAGTCAGTCCTTTTAAAGAGAGATAAAACCCTTTTTGGATTGGATTAAACATCATGACATCAGAAAAATACAGAGGCGCAATAACTGATATACTTAAATTTGCTGTTGTTTCGATAATACCGATAATCAAGCAAAAAAGAATTGTTTTGTTTTTTAGCAGTTCACTTATAGTTTTGCTTCCACGGTTTTCTACTGCTTTGTTTGGTACGTCATATACTACTTCATGAACCGTCATTTCTGTGAGAAATGCTAAAAAAGATAAAAATATTCCTGTTAAAAGAAAAGAATAATGCCAAGAATATGACTGTGATAACCACGTAATGACAATAGGTCCAATAACACTACCAATCATTGAGCCACCAGCGTTTATAAAACCATTCCGTTTTCCATAATCATCATTAATCAAGTTCTTTGAGAGAATACTCAACATCAAAGCTAGCGATGAACCTTGGCAAAGCCCAGAAAGCAAACGGCATGTAGCAAGACCAATATAGGTATTAACTTTATAATTAATGATTGAAGTAATCCCTGAACCTAAAATCATAGGAATCAGCCACTTTTTCCTTAACTTTGAATGACTAGTCAAAATACCAAAGACTATTGAAGAGACACTATAGGAAAAATAAAATAATGCTGTCAAAGACGAATACTGAAGTGTTGAAAAATGTAACTCATTAATCAGCTTTTCGGAAAAAAAAGTTACACATTGGTTATCCAACGATTTAAGTCCATATATGAAACAAAAAACACACGTTAAATAATTAATGTACACTCTTTTTTTCCATTTACTATCTTTCATATGAATGGTTCATCCAATTTTTTTAATAGTCACGCAACTGTTTAATGGTCTCAATTTACAAAAACTTGAAGCTAATGCTCGCTAAGCAAGTATTAACTTCAAGAGTAAAACAAAAGGCATCTACATTATTTGGATTCTTTTACATAATCATACAGTAGTTCTGCTCTGTCGAAAGTGTATCCATTCCGGAACCAATATGCTCCAAGAACTTCTTTAGGAGCAAGGGACATGTGTTCTTCAAGCTCAGAAGGGAAAAACTGCAACTCACCCGAACCAGCCCAGACAATAGGATCTGACTTTTTATTGGTAGCACCCAATTTGACAAGTTCGCAAACGGACGGATGTGCAGTGTCTACAATGTTTGGGAAATGACGCAAATGAATAATCGGCCGTCCCATAGGTAACGGCAATTCAGATGGAGAAGTCTGCTTCTCAATAGTAAGTGTTCCTTTAATAAGTCGTTCTCCATGAGAAGCAACAGTGCCGGTTAGTTTTGTACCGACTCCCACTTTTGGCATCCCTGGATTATATGGATTATAATCGGTTATACTTATCTGACCGAGTTTTTTAGGAAAGCCCATAGCCCACCCTCGAGCCATAGTAAAATCATTGTCTACCCAAATTGGCAAACACATTTGAGCTTGTTCTCCCTTGTACGAACATCCTACCCAAATAGCGGCTTCCTTATACTGGGTTCTCTCTGGGTTAATCCAAGCCAAGTCCTTATTATCGTCCCACACTGACCACCATTTACTGAAAGCGACGTATGCAATATCAGGATGATCACCAAGAGTTACTGGTTCGGGCAACCATTTTTCAACTTCATTTGGATCAACTTTGTATACAATATTTAAATACTCCGTTCCATAATGCCACGGTGGATTACCAAGTAATGAACATTTGCCCTCAGGTGAAAGAGGATAACAGAAACCCTTTAATTCATTGATTTTTGCCATTTAAAGACACTCCTCATAGTTATTCTTTAGTTTCAATAGCTTTTTTCAAAGCACGTATTGTTCTCTCGTTTTCCACAGGCAAACCAAAAGTAATCCGCAAACAATTGGACAATCCCTGCGATTCCAAAGGTCTGACAATTACGCCTTCTTTCAACATTCTCTGAAAAACAACTCCTGCATTTTTGTTGATATCTACGCAAATAAAATTTGATTCAGTTGGATAATACTTCAACCCAATTTTCTTAAACTGTTCATAATAGTATTGTTTTGCCTGTTTGTTATTATCGAGAGTTTTCTTTATAAAACCTGAATCATCCAATGCTGCCTCCCCTCCGACTTGTGCTAAACGGTTGACTGGAAATGGTTCTCTCGCCTTCATCATAGCCCTAACAATTTCTTCATTGGCGATACAATACCCACAACGAATACCAGCCATACCCATCAGTTTCGAGAATGTTCGTAAAATGATGATGTTTTCATAATTCGCCAACAAAGGGACAGATTGAATATAGTCAGGATTATCCGCAAAATCATAATAAGCTTCATCCAAAAATACCAAAACAGATTTGGGAACTCTTTTTAAAAAACATTCGATGTCCTTTTTAGGAGTAATACAACCAGTAGGGTTATTGGGATTGCAAATAAAAACAGCTTTTGTTTTATTTGTAATTCTGTCATACATTGCAGACAAGTCAAAATAGCCCTCAGCCATCAACGGAACCTTAATCATTTTCGATCCCATTTTCGTTGTTATGTTCTCATATGCAGGGAACGTTTTATCAGAAATTATTACCTCATCCTCAGGATTAAAGAACGTGAGCCCGAACATTGTTATCACGGCGTCTCCGCCATTATCGATATACAATTGGGACTCTTTTACATCCAAATATCTGGCCAATTTTGTTAAAAGTGATGAACAAAGACTGACTGGATAACGTGATGCATTAGCATACAATTCAGCAATCATTGCTTGAATAGCTTTGGGCGAAGTACCAAACGGGTTTTCATTTGAAGCCATTTTAATGATATCAGTAATTCCATATTCCTTTTGTACTTCTTCTATTGGTTTGCCTGGAATATAATCTTTCCTCGCAAGAATACACTGACGAACTAATTCTTTCATTTAAAACTTTCCTCCTTGTCATATCTATGACATGCAACAAAATGATTATCAAATAATTCTCTAAGTTCAGGACGTTCTTTTCTGCATACACCCATGGCATAGGGACAACGTGGATGGAAAGGACATCCTCTTGGTACGTTCATAGGGCTCGGTACTTCACCCTGCAATGTAACCCGTTTCCTCTTTTGTTCTTCGTAATAATCAGTAATCGGAATTGCAGAAAGCAAAGCTTGAGTATATGGATGCATTGGTTTCTTATATAATTCTACTGACTTTGTTATTTCAACCAAATGCCCGAGATACATGACACCAATTTTATCACTTATATGTCGTACTACCGCCAAATCATGAGCTATGAACAAATACGTGATTCCAAGCTTCTTTTGTATATCCTTAAACAAATTAATAATTTGTGCTTGAATTGAAACATCCAAAGCTGAAACAGGCTCATCACATACAATCAATTCTGGATTACAAGCCAAAGCACGTGCTATCCCGAGTCGTTGACGTTGTCCGCCACTTAGCTCATGTGGATATCGATAACTCATAAGAGGATCTAGTTCCACAGTAAAAAGTAGTTCATTCACTCTTTTTTGCAATTCATCTTTCGACCTAGCAATACCATCACATTGGATAGCCTCACTTAGAATTCCATAAACAGAGCTCCTTGGATCCAAAGAACTGTACGGATCCTGAAATATCAACTGGATTTTGCGACGATAAGGCATAAACTCAGTATCGGACATCTGTACGATTTCTTTGTTTTCATACCATATATGACCTTCTGTTGGCTTGTTTACACGTAAAATGCATTTTCCTGCAGTGGTTTTTCCACAACCACTTTCTCCGACAAGACCAAACGTTTCTCCTTTAATGATTTCAAAAGAAATATCATCAACTGCTTTTACTGTCCCAATTGGTTTTTCAAGTAAACCCTTTGTCACAGGAAAAAACATTTTCAAATGTTCAACACGTAAAAGAGCTTGCTCATCATTTACTACATCAGACATATCTCACTCTCCAACCAAATAGCATGCAACGTAATGTTCTTGCCCAACATTTTTCAACGCCGGTTTTCCATTGCTAGTACATTTACTGCAAGGAAAAGGACAACGTGGCATAAAAGCACAAGAAGGAGGAAGGTTTGAAAGCACCGGGGGCATACCTTTTATCGGAATTAAGTCTTGGTTCTTATCATCTTCCAATTTGGGAACAGAATTTAACAAACCTTTTGTATATGGGTGTTCTGGATGTGTAAGAATCTGCTCCGTTGTACCAGATTCAATTATTCTACCCGCATACATTACATAAACTCGCTCAGCATATCGCGTAACCAAGCCCAAGTTGTGAGTAATAATAATGAGAGATTTGTTGTATTTCTTCACTAAATCCAACAACAAATCCATTACTTGAGCTTGTGTTGTAACATCTAGTGCCGTTGTAGGTTCATCAGCAATAATCAATTCCGATCCACATGCTATTGCGGCTGCTATCATTACACGTTGACGCATACCGCCACTCATTTCGAATGGATAACTTCGCATACGAGTTTTAGGTTCCGATATACCTACTGACACCAAAGCCTCGATACCTTTTAACCATGCTTCTTTTTTTGTTAAGTCGGAATGAGTTGTTATGATATCACATAATTGCTCACCTATCGTTAGAACAGGATTGAGACTTGTCATTGGCTCCTGAAATATCATGGAAATCCCAGATCCTCTAATAGAACGCATTTCCTTGGATTTAGGATTATATTTCAGTAAATCTTTTCCTTTAAAGATGACCTGTCCATCCAATACCTTTCCTGGAGGCATTTGAATGAGTTGGAGAACTGACATTTGTGAAACAGATTTACCGCAACCGCTTTCACCTACAATCGCAATTGTTTCACCTTTATTCACATAATATGAAATACCATCTACACTCTTTACTTCGCCTTCTGCGGTAAAAAAGGAAGTCTTCAGATTTCTGACATCCAATAAAACTTCGGACATTACAGTTTCCCCCTAAGTCTTGGATCAAGTGCGTCCCTCAACCCATCTCCTACAATATTAAATGAAATAATTAATACAATGATGCAAATGCCAGGAACAATCGCTAAACGGGGAGCTAAATACAAGTATGCGTAAGCATCTGAAACCATATTCCCCCAAGTTGCGGTAGGAGGATTAATGCCTACTCCTAAATAGCTCAAGGAAGCTTCAGTCATAATTGCATTCCCTAAGTTAATGGTGTAAAGAACAATCAACGAAGGGAACGTATTGGGTAAAAGGTGTTTGAAAAGGATCTTCCTTTGTTTTTGTCCCACAAGACTTGAGGCCACTACATAATCATTTTGCTTAAGTGATAGCACCAAACCATTAGCCATTCGTATATAAGTAGGAATCATCCCAATTCCAATTGCTATTGTTAGGCTCAGAACACCACTTCCCATAATTGCAGCAATCATTAAAGTAAATACCAACCCAGGAATACTTAAAACGACGTCCGTTATAGCCATAATAAACTTGCTAAGGTAACCTCCAACATAACCTGCAATAAGCCCTAAACAAATTCCTACAATAGCTGCAAAAGTGCCAGCCAAAATACTCACAAAAAGAGATACACGACCTCCAGAAATAATACGTGCCAAAACATCTCGCCCTAGATAATCCGTGCCTAAAATATGTGTAGCTGTTGGTTTCGCAAGTTTATTTACTAGATTCTGTTTATTGGGATCAATATGAAGTAAAAATGGACCAAACAAAGAAAAAACAATAAAAAGAACCAAAACTGCAGTACAGAGTTTGACAATTACACCGCGACCAAAGAATATTTTAAAAGCTTGTTTTCTATTTCTTCGTCGCGTTTCTTTCTGCATTGATTCAAGTGAAAGATTTTGTTCCATAACAATCACCTCATCGTTCTGCGAACACGTGGATCGATAAATCCATATGCAATATCAACGAACAAATTACAGAACACAGTCATGGCTGAAATAACCAAAACACATGCTTGCACAATAAAATAATCGCGTTGCTGTATGCCATTGAGTAAAAGTTGACCGATACCAGGAATATTGAACACATTTTCTATTATTACCGCACCTGCCACTATGTTCCTCATCTGAAGTCCAATAATGGTAATTACAGGGATTAGTGCATTTTTTAATGTATACTTGAAAATGATTTTTTTCTCAGGCAACCCATAAGCTCTTGCTGTCCTTATATAATCTTGACTGATGACTTCCAACATATTGGATCGTGTTTGCCTAGCAAGAATTGCCACTGTGTAAATTGCATTTACGACAACTGGCCAAAATGCTTTCCGGCTGTATTCTCCAAAATTTACCCAAGGAGCCGTATAGCCTTGCAATGGGATTAATTTAAGTTTTAAACCAAGGAAAATAACACCAAAAATAGCGATGAGAAAACGAGGGCATCCAAGAAAAAAATTGACGATTACCGTCAATACTTGGTCAACCCAACTACCCCTTTTTATAGCCGATAAAATCCCTACGAAAAGCCCAATTAATACCCCATAAACCAAGCCAGGTAAACCAATTGAAATAGAATTCGGTAACCGTTGAGAGATATAAGCAGAAACATCTCTTGCATTAAGAACAGATTTTCCAAAATCCAAATGAAACAAAATACGAGTTATCCAATGACAGTATTGAACCAAAACAGGATCATTCAAACCATAACTGTTTCGATAAGTTTGGATTTTCTCTTCTGATGCAGCTTCACCTAATGCAATTCTCGCAGGATCGCCGGGTAAAAGTTGCATTAGCATGAAAGTAAAAAACGAAATAAGGATAATCAAGCCTATGGCCATCAGAATTTTCTTAATTATGTATCGTGACATGATCCCCTCGATAACAATAATGAGATTCTTTAGTCGCTTCTTATCTCAAACACATCCCATACTTATTGCATAGGATGTGTTTGAGATGTGTTATTTATTTATCCAACCACGCCTTATAAAGATTAGAAACTGAATAGAATGATTCACCAATGCCTGAATCCTTTACATACTTGTTCACAGCAAAAAGTGTTGCAACTTCTGCAAAGTTATCAATAATGCAATACTTATCAGTCAACAATCGGTTAGCTTCACCAACTGCTTTCACAGATTCTTCGTCAGAAGAAGCCGAGACAGCAAGAGCCAGATTGGATTCAACATCATCTGGTCTTAAAAGGTTAGTCAAACCAAGAACATGTCCCGTTAAATGTTGCCTGAACATAGATGCCATTTGCATTGGAGCACTTACATAAACTGATGAACCATGTACCCAAAGACCCTTACCCCATCCAGCTTCTGCTGCATTACCATCCGCACCAGAGAGAATTGACAGATGAGCCTTGATTCCTACTTCCGCAAGATATTGCTGAATAATCGTAGCGCTATTAACCAATGCTGAAGAATCTTCAGTCTTCAAATCAATTTCAAAACCGTTAGGATACCCTGCTGCAACCAACATAGCTTTTGCTTTTTTCGGATCATAATCATAGCCTTTCACAGAATCACTATAGAAGTGTTTTCCAACACCAAACTGATTCCTTACCTGTGCGAAATTTCCCCAAACGGCTTCAACAAGAGCATTAAAATCGATGGCATGGCAAATGGCTTGCCGTACTTCAAGAATACCAGTAGGATCGTCCCCTGTCTGGTTTAAGGAATTAAAGCACAACATATAAGAACTTGCCTTAACTGAACAAGTTTTAATGTCAATACCAGATGCAGCAAGCGATTTTGCAGTTTCTGCATCGGGAGCAAGATATGCATCTATCTCTCCACTTCTCAAGGCAGCTTGGGCTACAAGAGGATCTGTATAAATAATGTATTCTACAGAATCAAGATTAACTTTTCCTCCCCAATAATCGCTACGGGCTTTGAACTTTTTCGAAACATCATAATTCCATTCAGTCATTACAAATGGACCAGTCCCACATGGATGTTGGTCACACCATTCCTTTCCATGTTCTTTAAAATACGTTGGTGAATACATATAACCGCATTCACGTGAGAACGCATACGGTAGGATTGAACTCCATGTTGAAAGGTGTAATTGCACTGTATAATCATCCAACACTTCAACAGATTTAATTGAAGAAAGAAGGGCTGCTACCTTAGCTCCTACTTGGAGATAATGATCCAAATTCCATTTTACAGCCGCAGCATCAAGAACTGTTCCATCAGAGAATGTAATTCCTTTGCGAACATGGAAGGTATAAGTTAAAGCATCTTTATTCATCTCATAACTTTCAAGCAGCCAAGGATCCACAGAGCCTTCTGCATTAGGCTTGAATAACGATTCATAAACCGGCCAAGAGTAATAATAATCTACCCCAGTTCCAGTCAATGAAAAAGAAAGCATAGTATGTACACATTCAGTTTTAATGCCGATTTTCAATGTGCCGCCCGTTTTCGGTCCGCTTGTAGGAGCAGGACTCGTAACTGTTTTGATTGGTGTCGTTGCCTCTGCAGTACCGCCGGCAAAAGCAGAACCGATAACAAGAAGAATCATCAAACAAACAACAATTCCCTTTTTCATTCTTTTCCCCTTATATTTAACCTCTCAAAGAGAAGCCAGATTACCTATCAATTGGTTTTCCATCGTAAACTAATTTATCACTCTTACCACAGAAACCTTTGAGCTTACGTACAGCAAAAGCATCATCTGGGTTATCAACGTACCGTTTTTCGAGCTCTACCCATGGAGTTCCCTTCAAGAAACAAGCCATTGGTGAATAGTGAAAATGGTAACCAGTATAATCATAATGTTCCATTACATAGTCGTTATTCTTGCTCTCAAAGACGTGTCGCCCAGTATCCAACATTGCATACATTGCAGCTCTGAAGGAATAGTGAATACCCGTAAAATGATAACCCAGCTTGAGCAATTCAGAAGCATCTTCAGCTTTATCACCTGGATCAAGATCGGGATACCAATAATTTGCTTTAACGGCTTGGGCTACTTTACGTGCCGCACCAAGTTTCCCACCGTATTTTACAGAAGAATTAATTGCCAACGGTAAAATCATATCCGCACCAACTTCAAGATAACGGTTACATCTTTCGACTAAATCATCGAAGTCATCGTCAACACGAACCTTGCAACTGGCCATTAACAAACAATTTGTTCCTTCCAACCCATCTTTTGCAGCTTTTAATCGATAACAAGCATCATCAATCGAAGCCAATCCTGGTTGGCTTAACTCTTTTCCATCTGTAATCAGGATACAATCTGCACCAGCTCGAGCCATTCGCTTGCATCCATGATATGTCTGTAAAGGTCGGCCAAAACCCTCATCAGCATCAATGAACAAAGGCATATCTGTCATATACGTAATTCTTTCAATCATATGGCAATATTCATCAATTGTCAGTAAGTTGAGATCGGGAATACCTGTCTGAGAACAAGCAAAATCACTACTGGATATCATCACCATCTTGAAGCCATTCATTTCAGCTGCGCGTGTTGAGATACAATCAAAAATCTCTGGTACATAATAGAATTCTTTTCCATTCATGTACTCTTTCAAAGGTTTTTTCGCCATTTTTTTTCTCCTTTACAACCCAAAGTTGTTTATTTGAACTCTTCCAACCCTTCAATCGCATACACCCTTACAGGGCAGGAATCCAATCCCTTGATGTACATCGGTGCATATGAGATGAAGAACGTTTCCTGATGGAGATCCTCCAAGTTTTTCAGCACTTCAAGAAACGTGATGTTCTTCGCCATGCAGATGTCATGAAACGGCTTTACGTCCTCGTTGCTGTTTTCAATGGAAACGCCATCACCAAATCCAACGCATTTTACCTTATGGTCAACCATCCACTGGGCTGTCTCGCCGTTGACCAGAAGACGTTTGTCTTCCGGGGTGTTTGTCTTTGGTGTGAACGGGGGAAGTTTGTAGGGAGAATCCAGAAGAACGACATCCCCTTCCTTCACTTTCGCACCCAGCACCTTGTCCAAGGCTTGAGCGGATATGTATTCGTTCGGTTTGAGATCAGTGATGTCCACATAAATGCCACGTCCCATAAATGAAGTGATGGGAAGTGCTGACACATCAGGCCAATCATCATTGTGGTGGTAAGGACACTCACAATGCGTACCTAGGTGACTCATCAAATCCATGTTGGTATGGAAATCAGGAATCGCTCCGCCGGTGTTGAAACGGTATAGTTTGCACCTGCGTGTTTCAGTGGCAGGATCGATGTATTTCGTAAGATCGACAACTCTCAATTTCCCCAGTTTGTTTGCGCTCATTTCATCCTCCAATCTTTGTAATCGCCGCTTTTCCTTCCAGCGAATGAATCAATTCAACCATCATCTCATGGTATGGTGCGGAAATCCCCAGTCGCTTCGCTTTCTTGACCACTCCGCCGCTGATCGTATCCACTTCTGTCCTGCGTCCGGCCTTGATGTCCGCACAGATGCTGGTGATCCCTTCCGGACTCTTGACGCACACCTGTCTCACCTTCTCCGTTTCAGCAACAACATCAAATACCGCTCCATCGGCTTTGGCCACAGAGACCGCTTCCCTTACCAATTCCTGACACAATATCCATGCGTGGCTGTCGGATACGATGAAACCAAGCGGAACCTGCAAGGCTCCGGTAAGAGCGCTCGCAGAAACGTTGGTGAGAAGTTTCTCCCAGACCAGTTGCTTATAATTGGCGGAACAATCTGCCTGAAGCCCGCAAGCGGTGAAGTTTTCCGCAAGAGTAGAAAGACCTTCCACAGAACCGGAGACCCGTGCCAGATGGGTTGCTCCGCTTCCGCCATGTCGAACGCTCCCCGGTGCCAGGACCGCGCAATTGTGTTGTGTAGTGCCGATAAGCACATGATCCTTGTCTGCGAATTCCAAGAGGAGATCCTCATGTCCCACTCCGTTCTGCAGTGACATCAAACACGTGCCGGCATCCATAATCGGAGCGATGGACTGTAACGCATCACGGCTGTACATGGCTTTGACGAACACAATGACAAGGTCGGCTTTGAAACCATTGGCGGCATGAACGTTCGTCACCGCATGCACAGCGTATCCTGCTGAAGATCCATCAGGTTCCGTTATCTGCAGTTTCTTGCTGTTTATGGCATCAACCACTGGTTGGGAGACATCAATCAGCAAAACATCGTTCTTGCGACTCAGATATCCTCCGAACAAAGATCCCATCGCACCAGCTCCAAGTACCGCTATATGCATAGCTTCTCCTTTATGCATACAGAATCAAAGCGACGATTTCCAATGGCTTCGATCCCGTATTCCTGATTCCATGGCCCATGCCAGACATCGTATAGGTGACGTCACCTGCTTTGATGTTGACGATCTTTCCATTGTCATTGAACTCACCCTCACCAGAAGTGATGTAGTAGATTTCCGATTCGTTCTCATGTTTGTGGTAACCTATCGAGCAGCCAGGAAGAAGCGTCGTGTGGGCAAACACCCTTCCCTTGTTGTTCAGTTCCGCATCGTTTGAGTTCAACGACTGGACGCAAATAAATCCATCGCCTCCAAACTTGTTGCCGATGAATTCCTTTTTTTCGTTTTGCTGAAAACGAACCATATGTTACCTCGCCAGACTATGTATACTAGTAAAATGTATGTTGTATACAACAAGGGTACAACGACTTTTTTATGCTGTCAACGTTTTTTTGCATAAAGAAAAAATCACCAATAATACAACCAACTTGCGTTCTTTTCGGAAAACAATTAATATACTTGATGGATACTAGATGTTTTTATTATGGAGTGGAAAATGGCTAGGAAAAATGACGGCCTGACAAAACAAGCCTACGAGATTATCAAAAAACGTTTGATCACCTGCGAGTACCCACCCAATACGATTCTCAACGAAGCAAGGCTGTCGGCGGAACTCGGGTATAGCCGCACCCCTACAAGAGAAGCCATCATCCAACTGGAAAAAGAAGGATTCCTGCAAGTGCTCCCCAAGAAAGGCATTTATGTCACTGCCATCACCATCAATGATGTATTGCAGATTTTCCAAGTCAGAAAAGAGATAGAGCCTGTCGTCATGCTCATGGGAAAAGACAACTTGGACCAAAAAGTCCTTCTTGATTTCAAAGAGCGGTTTTCCAAGGATGTCGAAAATGTGATGGAAGGTTATCGTCTTGATACCGCGATGCACATGTATCTGATCGAAAGTTGCGGGAATTCCTTCATCATCAAAATGATGCATGAAGTGTTTGACAAAAACACAAGAGTCATCATCGCCAGCAAGGAAAACCAACTGCATGTCAAAGATTCCAGAGCGGAACATCTTGAGATTATCAACCTGCTTCTTGAGGGAAAATGCCAAGACGCTGCCCAGAAAATGTCAGAACACGTAGACCACTGCAAACTTGCCGCATTGGATTCCTTTTATTCGGTCAGTCCCGTGACAAACACCCAAACCTACAAGCAGTATCTGTGAAGTGAACGCGAAAACCATATCGCCGTCATCGGGCAACCTCAGGTTTTTCTGTCATACGAAACCAGCCACTTCCTTTGCAAGGAATAATCCAGTCTGCGTTTCTTCCTGATCCCTATCGAAAACCGTGTCCCACACCGCATGCACCAAACCAGGAATTTGGCGAGGTCAAAAGCGACCAGGGGAGAAAACATGGGCTCAATGCAAAAAGCTGGGGGATGAGGAAAAGGTAAAAAGTCAATAGCCCAAGAAAAAGCCTAGAAAAAGAGGATGGAACTCATCTATTGTTGAATAAC
>JGI2065J20421_1000499_pt1 | contig 46897 bp, 30 predicted proteins | sample Biomet5_FD_20421 | JGI IMG/M metagenome (IMG submission 20421)
AGCTCCTTTTTCATCTTGGTATTATCGCTATCCCATTCACTGCCAGTTGGCCCTTCATTAAATGCATTTGCATATGGATCAATATTGATACACCAAGTCTGACGATTAATAACGCCGGCAAGCATTGTCTTGACTTTTACATCTTCTTTAGCGAACTGGATATATGGAAAAACCTGAGCCGACGAATCGCGTAACCACATGGCATGAATATCACCTGTAAGAACAAAAGTATCAGGTTTACCATTCAGTATTTTATGTTCACAAGTCGTATCCAATGTGTTTGGAAAACAATTTTCAAACTGCCAGGCCAACTTCTTATCTTCAAGTTTAGCTCTTGTTGAGTTAATGGCATTCTCAACAGCTTCAGATGTAAATTGTCTTTTATCTATCGACGGGCGTTTGCAAATATATTTAGAAGTAGCAGATGAGGTAAAAGCATCTTCTTTATACAACTTAGATGCATGCACAAACGACTGCTCTCCTATCATCAGACCAGCCAATGAAAGACCACTTGTTTTGAGAAAGTTTCTTCTTGTTGTCATTATTTTTGTGTTATTATTCATAATCTACCGGGCACAAAGATAATGGAAGTTACTGTAAAGCAAAGCTTGTAGTGGCGCTTTTTATCCATACAAAACCGTCTGTTCCGATAATGTCTGATACAATGCCATTCTGTAAATAGCACTTAACAATTCACTTTCCATCACTGCCTATTGAATCAAATATCAATAGCTTGGAAATGCCCATGGCCTACGATACTTCGGCATCAAATAACTATTAGCCTCTTTGCCCGTTGTAAATGTATGTTTTTGATCGTCATAGACAAGTGACAATCCACTCCGCGCAGCAATATTTCCCAAATGTGCGTATTTGGCACACAGACTTCCATTTTCTATTGTGCAAGCTGTATCAAACGTTCTCGTTTTCATGCACTCAATAAAATTAGAAACATGAAGCCGGTGATCGCTATCATCTGAAACGACCTTCGTTGCTTCAACACGCGGTTTTTTGTTTCCATCATATTCGGGAATGACCTCCCAATTATTACGATCGGCAACTAATGTACCGTTAGTTCCTTTAAAAGCCATACCATAATTACGATTATACGGACCCGTTTCAACGCCACCCGTATGACTCCAATGCATTAGGAATGAGTCGAACTCATATATAACACTTTGTGTATCGAAAGTTTCAGGGCAATTATCAGGGAAAGCAAATTTTCCACCAACAGCAGCTACACGTTTCGGCATTGTTTTGATGTTCATTCCCCACAAAACCATATCCAGCAAATGAACGCCCCAATCGGTCATCAGTCCGCCTCCATAGTTCCAGAACATTCTCCATGATCCATGGAAATGCTGTTGATTAAACGGACGGAGTTTAGCCGGACCTTGCCACATCTCATAATCGATGCCTTCCGGAACAGGTGAATCAGGAATTGGTTTGCCCAAAGCACCATAATTGAAGTTCGCCCAAACATCTGCACGAGCGATCTTTCCAAGTTTTCCACTATTCAAATAATCAATCATGGCTTTCCAATGCTTGCCACTTCGCTGCTGCTGACCAACAATAGTCACCCGTTCGTAACGCTTGGCCGCTTTTACCATCTCATCACATTCGGCAATATAATTAGCGATAGGTTTTTCTTCATAGACATCCTTTCCTGCCGAACAAGCATCTGTAAACATCAAACAATGCCAATGGTCAGGAGTTCCAATAATAACAGCATCCAAATCTTTCATCTCCAACATTTTTCTATAATCAGAGAACAATTGAGGTTTGTGATTCAACTTCTTTTCAACTTCAGAAGCACGATTATTCAAAATACCTTGATCAATATCGCATAATGCCAAACAATCAACTTCCTTATGAAGCAAGAAATCGGACAAGTCGCCCCAACCCATATTCCTGCATCCAATAAGTCCAACATTAATTCGATCGTTTGCACCGATAATCCTATTTTCCACTTCAGGAAAACTCCAAGCCGATGGAGCAACTATTCCTGCTGCTACTGCCGCAGCTGATGTCTTTAAAAAATTCCTTCGCGTTATCATGGTTATATTACTTATTAATGATTAATACTTATTCTTCGGTAGTAATAATTACCGGACCAATTAATCCGGAAGGCTGCAAAGGTATAACTTCTTGAGGACGCCCTTGAAAATCATTTTTCAGAACGATATTTGTAGAAGTAAAATGTTTCTTATCCGGATTCATTTCATCTCCCGCTACCCTGTTGTACCATGAATTTACCACTTTAATCTCAAGCGTATTTTCTCCTGCTTTCAGTTCTTTGCTTATATCAACTCTGAAAGGCTTAGTCCAAACAATGCCTTTGTCAACACCGTTTATCTTTACCGTTGCAATTCCTACATCTTTCACGTTTTCCAACTGAAGATAATAGGACTTTCCTTGTTCAGGAGTAAAATCAGGTTTGAAAGTCTTCTGATAAGTTGCAGAGCCCGAATAATATTTAATACCTTCGTTTGCGCTATGCGACCAATCGCTTAATACAGGAAACTCTATCGTTTCCGGTCCGCCCCATTTCGAATCAAAATGGACAGTCCATGAACCATCAATTTCCATTACTTGCTTCAAATCCGGATAATTTTGCTGAGCATCACCTTGAGTTGTTGCACTTATCGCCTGATTGAAGCATATCATGATACTGCCATAAGGATCAAAAGTTAGAGGAACAGTTGTTACACCGTCATGCTGTGTGAAAGCTTTTGCTTCACGTTTGTCCCCACTAAGCGCATCCCATATTTCCGGACGAAGTCCGCTAACCCGGAAAGTACAATTAATTTTCTGTGGCTGTTCAGTCTGATTGGTAATAAAATAGAATTGCTTACCAGCAACTACATAATGTATATAATCGAAATCAGTTGAAGGAAGATTCCCTTCTACCTTGAAATCAGGTTTCAATTCCTTAGAAGCCAAATAATCGCGAGCTGTAACACCCCACGCAAGCGTTCCGTTGGCATATTTTCTTTCGCCCTTAGCACTCGAAACATTGCCCCATATCTTGTCAGACAACTGATGGAATTCCCGTTGTGCACTTTCGCCACCAACGAGTGTCACCAGATAAAGCGGTTTATATCCAATAATATGTGCACCTTGTTGCAGCAACTCATCCACTTTTTTCAAAGCAGCAAGAGACAACGTTTTATGATCCGGAAGAACCAGCACTTCATATTTGATACCCGTAGGAACCACAACCTTTCCATTTTCGACCTTCAGTGATAACAAGATATTCTCATCCGTCACATCATAATCGTAGCCCGGCATTGCACCTGCCATATCTGCATCTTTATACGGATAGATATTTGGAATATGATCGCCATAATAATAAAGGACATCACCAAAGAACTTGCCATTCTGCAAAATGAACTGCGTACGACGGAGATAATCAATAAATGCACTTGATTCATTCCACCACGTTACGCGCGGATTTACGTGTGTACCAGCGAAATATTCCTGTCCGGGAAGTCCCATTGAAGCAGGAGATGTAGTAAATGTATGGAAATAGACCCGGTTCAATCCGGAACAAACCTCATGATCGAAAGCCGACTTCTGATTATGCCACAACTCATCATTCCATTGCGGACCGATAGTTGTAAACGACTCTGCGCCAATAATCGATTTACCATAGATATGTGCAGCCGAAGAAGCTTGTTTCAAAAAGAAGCGACTCGGAGGCGTAGGCCGATGAGGCGACGGTGACCAAAACTCGCTCATGGCAATATCGCTGTATCCATAATTCTTTATTCCATCCAACGGTCCTGCATGAGGTCCTGCTGATTCGGGTTGGATACCCATATTGTACTTATGCGCATGTTCGGCAAAATTGGCATAATGATTTACAGCCACTGCATTTGCAATCGTCTTACGAAAATCCGCCAGAAAAGCATTCGAAGTATTAATGTCATTGACAACATAACCGCCGATAACAGGCAGATAGTTTGTAATATCATAGCCACAATAATTCTTGAACTCCTGGGCAAAATCGTCCGTCCAGTTCATTCCGCCGCATTCCCAACTATCGGTTTCCATATTTTTCAAAGTTGTACCCACATGACTACCTGCAGCTTTGAAGATAGGTTCGACGACCGTATCCCAATAATAATTGAAAGCTTTCTTGCTCAGATAATCTACTACATTGCCTTTCCAAACGCCCGAGGAAGTTGAAACAGATGCATTCGTACAAGTATATCCGATACGCATGATGCTCCACTCACCTTTTGGCGCAGACCAAAGCAGTTTGCCATCGGCATTAAGTTTATTCGTAATATTGATTACATCTTTCTTATTAACTATATATGTTGTCTTTCCAGCAATACTTTTGTCGGGAAGATCATTATTCAACAAGAAACGACAATCAGGAGCAGAACCGCCCATCTCATTAATAGCCAGTTTCTGTTCCAAGAAAGTGATGCCTTTATCCGTTACATTCTGAGGTTTCAATGGAAACGCCAGAACGACAATATCTTTATAAAAACCTTTGTTTGCCTGCGGTTTTTCAAGAGCCAGCGCTAACTTTTTGCCTCCTTTTACTTTCGTTTCAGTAAAAACAATCCGTTTCGCAGCATATTCAGGCGTAATACATGGTCCGCCCAAGTTCCAGCCACTCATAATATTGAAGCCCATTTCAAGACCTAGCCGTTTCGACTCATCCAAAGCAAAGACGAACAAGTCATTCCATTCTTTTGAGCCGAACTCAGGTCCGGCAGGAATATCCTTATGTCCACCCTGGTTATAACCTCCTGCATCAAATACCATTGCTCCAAAGAAATGGCGTGCCTTCATAGCTTCCAATTCTTTTGTGATAGCATCTTTACTGGTATGTCCATTCAGCCACCACCACCAGCAATCAGTTCCGTAACGACTGTCGGGTGCTTTAAAATGCTCAGACAAATAATTGTAATCTACCGATGAAGTCCGTTGAATTGCCGTATTTTGAGCAAAAATACTACCTCCTCCCCATATCAAGCAAGCAGCTAGAAGGAATTTGATTTTGTTTTTTCTCATATATTATTGGTTATTTTTTCGAAGTTCAGGGATTACATCAGAGAATCCTTTCTTGAAATTAATTGTAAGATTCTTTTTCTCTGCCATTTCTTCTTTCATTCTATCCACTGCACATTTAAAGAAAAACTCAACAAGATATCCCTGAGTCCCTTCCGTACGGATACATTTCAAACAACGAATGTACTCAGCTCTTGACTCATTCTTTATGATAACAATAGGCAATCCTTTTTGGAGAAGAATACGATTAGAGAGAAGACGGCCTATACGACCATTTCCATCCCGAAAAGGATGCAGATATTCAAAATATCCATGGAATATAGAAGCTACCACCATCGGGTGCATGCCATTTTTTAAAGCATCTTCCGTCGAATGAAGTAAATCCGGAATTCTGGCAATCAATTTTTTATGATCACCAAAAATAGTATCGCCGGCACACATATCCGTATTCGTATATTGGCCTGGAATTGCGCCCGGATGCCTATAGGCAATCGTATGCTCCGTAATAATAGAATGGATTTTTTTCAAATACTCTTCAGTAAGTGGCCCTTCCAGATGCGTCGTCATATATTCATAAGCGCTAAAATGATCCAACATTTCAAACGCCTCAACTAATGGCTTCCCTTGTGGAATCATTCCCAATCCTTTTTCTTTCAATGTGCGAGTTTCGTCAACAGTAAACGAATTCCCTTCTATAGCACAGCTATGAGCAGAAAAAAGTATCTCATTGTATTCCATAAAATCTTCCCTTGAAAACTTATCAGAAATCAATGACTGATATTCTTTCGCCAATGAATCATATTCTTTTATTTCGTCCTCGTACATTTGGAATGCATCTTTTAATCGTTTCACAAATATACGAGGAATAGTTTTAAAATAAAAGAGCCCCAACAAAGAATAATGCTGAAGCTCTTTACTAATTTGTTTAAAACATTATTCAGGCATATCAACTAACTTCCAACCAGAACGATAAGTATGTTTGATCAATTCCTGTGCAAATTGTTTTGCTGGAATAGGATCACTCCAAATCTTATTAAACTTAGGATCGCCATCGACAACCTTGAAGTCATCTTTCTTCAAGATCTTGATAACTTCGTCGTCCTTGATATTGGTGAACTGCATGTTTGGACCATCCCACAACAACTCTTTGTTCAATGTCTGCAGACGAACTGCAAGAACACCCATATCAACCATCTCTGTCAGCAAACCTGATACAGCGAAGTTTGACTTGGTCTGAACACGATTCTCAGGACTTTCCTTGCAAGCACGGATCCAGTCTTGTTCGTGACCGCCACCCATTGCATTTTCTACTCGACGGCACATCTTCGGTGCATTCGGAACACGACCGGAGAGTAACCATGGATGTTGTCCGTAGCAACCGCAGATCAAAGTGTCCTTTGTTCCGTGGAAGATACATGTACCACCACCTTCGCGCATCAGATCCATTCCTTCTGGGAATCCTTCTGGACGATCAGGCATCATGCCACCATCATACCAGTGAACTTCAACTTCAGGAAATGCAACTTTCGGCATGTTTTCACGAGCCGGGAATACATATTTTACGTGTTGTGCGTTTGGTGCGCAATCAGCAAGCAGCAATGTTGATGATGCTTCAACTCTTGAAGGATAACCTAATTTCAGTGAAGCTGTTACAGGCTGAATAATATGGCAAGCCATATCACCGAGAGCACCTGTTCCATAATCCCACCATCCACGCCAGTTCCATGGGTGATAGATGGCATTGTAAGGATGCATCTTTGCTGGGCCTGTGAACAAATCCCAATTCAATGTTGACGGGATCTTGTCTGCCTTCTCAGGAGCATTCAGACCTTGTGGCCAGATAGGACGGTTTGTGCAGCAGTCAACTCTCTTAACTTCGCCAATCTCACCGTTCCAAATCCATTCGCATACCAAATCAGTATCGGTAGCTGATGAACCCTGGTTACCCATTTGAGTGGCAACATTGTATTTCTTTGCCAATGTACGAAGCAGACGTGCTTCATATACAGAGTGTGTCAACGGTTTCTGGGTGTAAACATGTTTGCCAAGCGTCATGGCTTCAGAAGTAATGATGGCATGTGTATGATCGGCTGTTGCGCACAATACGGCATCAATCGATTTGCCCATTTCATCAAACATCTTACGATAGTCCCAATATTTCTTGGATTCTGGGTGACGATCGAATACCTTCTTAGCATACTTCCAGTCGATATCGCACAATGCTACGATATTTTCTGTTTTTTCCATGTTCTTCAGGTTAGAATTACCCATACCACCAATGCCGACACCGGCGATATTCAACTTGTCCGTAGGTGCTACATATCCATGGCTCTTACCAAGGATTGATCCCGGGACGATAGAAAATACTGCAGCAGCAGCTGCTCCTCTTTGGAGGAAAGATCTTCTTGTAATGTTAGACATAGTAAATTACTTTTTATTTAATCTGATTACAGAATTCACTCATAGCATATAAGATTCCATAAACAAGATTATAAATTCAACATTTCTGATAATTAAGGATAAGTTACACATATCGTGTAACTTATCCTTGCATTTTTATTTTCTCTTTAATACTTACAAATTATATTATTCCCAACCAGGCGTTGTCTGTTTTAAAATAGGACTAGCATTTAATTGTTTTTGAGGTATTGGGAAATAATTTAATTCCTTTCCTGATGGATCTTTCTCCTTATTCCACCATTCTTCACCAAATTTACCCCAACGAACCAAGTCTGTACGACGACGACGTTCACCAATAAATTCTCGACCCCATTCTTTTATGAACTCTTTATCCGTCAGCAATTCCGGATTCTGTACATAGCTATATTTGCTCCATTCTGAAGCCGGATAATTTCTTTCACGAACATAATCCAATAGTGCAGCTGCTTTAGTTTTATTACCCTCCCTATAATAGCATTCGGCTAAAGAGTAATAAATTTCCGACAATCGAATTTCTGGTGTAGACTGAGATCTGTATAATCCATCATGATCTGGCAGATACGGGAACTTATTAAATCTGAACCCAGAATTCTCTTCACCTGTAGTTACTTGAGAGCCCTTTGCAATTACTGCTGGATCATTACAAACAAAGTAATTTCCACGTGCAGCGGCATCTAACATATATTGCTTATAACGAGCTTTATATGCTTCACTTGATTCACCATCTTTTTGCTTAAGCTCTTTTTGTTCCGAAAAACGACCTACCTGATCAACAAAAACTAAAGGCATACCATTATATTCTTCTGAGCCCTTAACATTCACATCCGTAAAGCCATAGCCAGCAGCCTTGTCATAGACCATTTGTGCACCCTGCAAAAAGAATCCTTCATAAAGATTGCCCGTACTAGGGTTAAGTGTACGGAAAGGTGTTCTACGATAATCACACGGAGCATAACTTTCGAACGGATTTCCTAATCCACTTTCAAACTTATACACATTTCCTTGGAAATCTCGAGAAGGCTGCATATGAATACCATTCCAACCGCCATCTGTTCCTCCAATTGTTTGAGCTGCACTATAGTGCATGCACCAAGACCACATTGTCTGTTGTTCTAAACGACCTCTATTATGCCAAAACTCAAATAAGTTTTCAGGTGATTGATAATCTTCCAAACCAGAACGGAACGGATCTCTATAATCAGAACGATTGATACTATAAGTTCCATATTTTCCATCAATAATATCCTGCGCCCACTGTTTACAGTCTGTTGTATGATCTTCTCCAATCCAAACTTTCGCATTCAAATAAAGACGCACCAACAAACCAGCTGCAGGGCCCTGTGTCCAACGAGAAAGTCTCTTTTCTTTAGGAAGAGACGGAATAGATTCTTTCAATTCTTTTTCTATAAAACTAAATACCTCTTTTGCACTGCTTTGAGGCACAATTTCATCCGACGCTTGTTGCTCGGTAGCAATTGGAACCTCTCTAAAAAAGTTCAATAAGAAAGTATAATACCATGCACGCAATACTCGTAATTCCGCAAAATAACTTGCTTTCTCACTTTCTGTAAGTCCAATAGCATTTAAATCAATAGTATTCAAATCTCTTAACACTGTGTTAATCTGGCTCACACCTTGATAAGCAGCTACCCAGGACCCATTTATTTGTCCTTGAATATAGTTCCAAGAATGTCCATGTAGACGGATCCATTGACCATCGTCATATCCATGTCGACCTTTCTGAGTCCAAACGAAATGGTCGCCCGTTAATTCTTCCAAAAGCCAAATGTCACTTCGCCATGTTACATTATCACCATGTTCATAAGACCTAACAACAGCTGCCTCTACAGACAATTTATCCGTATAGTAATTGTTCTTTGTCAGATCCGAATATATCTTTTCAGTCAGATCTGTACATGAAGTTAATGCCATAACCCCAAGCAATCCTGCCACATATAATAATTTCATCTTTTTCATATTATGTCCATTAATAATTATAGATTAATAAGTAATTTGTAAACCCATAGTAAAGTTTCTTGCAGTAGGATAAACCTCCATGCCACCAATACCTGGCCACAGACCTGTTGTCGTTACAGACGTTGGATCAAGACCTGAATACTTAGTTAATGTGAAAACATTTTTCAAAGTACCATATAGTCTTATATTCGAAATCCACTTTGTGTTTAACTTTGGTGTCCAACCGAAAGTAATATTATCTAAACGGAGATAATCTCCATTCTGCAAGAAATAATCACAAATTACCTTCGGCCCTTTAATATGGGCATTTTCTTTATAAGCAGATGATAATTTATTATCGCCGGCAATAACTTGAAGGCCATAATACATTTCATATTGATTCATGATCTTATAGCGGAAACGGCCACGGAAGAACAATGACAAATCAAAATTCTTGTATGTAAAGGTATTGCCCCAAGCAAGCTCCCATTTAGGAACACCTGTCCCTTCCAAATAAACTTTATCTTGCTCGTCACCATCAGCACCCAATTTAGTCTCGCCACCCTTTTCTCCAGCTTTCCAAATCAGAATATTCCCAGCATCATCAACACCTGCATACCGGAATCCATAGAATGAACCTATTTCCTTATTATCTTCTAAACGCTGCGCAGATCCTGGATTTCCCGGAGAAGGGAATCCATCACCTTCAATATATCCTAATTTATATTTGTTATTTGAGAAAGACTTCAATTTCGACTTTGTATATGACAAGTTTGCATTTGTCGAATATGTAAAATCTTTAGTTTTAATTGCATCCCAATTCAGCTGTAACTCAAAACCTTTGGAAGTCGTTGTACCCACATTAGCAATTATCGAAGAATGCAAGTATGGAGGCAATGGAACATTATAATCGCCTATGACATCTTTTCCATCACGAACAAACAAATCCAAACTACCTGATAAGCGAGAATCAAACAAAGTATAATCTATACCCAAGTTATATGAAATTTGTTTTTCCCAAGACAAATCGCTATTAGGGTTATTTGCCGGTCCATATCCCATGATATATTGTTTATACACATCACTGTAATATTGCCCAAAACCACTATATTTTGCTAATGCAATATATTTATCAAAGCCCGAACGGCCAGTAACACCATAAGAGAAACGAGCCTTCAAATCATTAACAAAAGACATCTTTTCAAAGGTAGGCAGTTTTGACAAACGAACAGCGGCAGAAGCTGCTGGGAAGAAGCCCCATTTGTGATCTTCTCCGAACTTTGTATTACCTTCTCGGCGAAGAGAACCAGTAAACAATAAGAAATCATCAAAATTGTAATTCACACGACCTAAAAAAGCAATCGTTTTTTCTTCTGTTTTTTCACTTGACATTCCTAAACGTCCATCTTGTTTATTCCAGGAGCCTGCGCCCAAATTATGCGTTAAAAAGACATCTGTTGGGAAATCACCATTTTCCGCATATAATCCTTCATAATCAAACTGCTGATATGAGTATCCACCCATAAGTTTAAAATCATGTTTATCAACTTTGAAAGAATAATTTCCTAACCATTCCAATGTCCAGTCTGTCCAATTTTCTTGATTTTCAGAAGCCCAACCATTATATCCATTATTTATACATTGTCTATAGGTCGAAAACTTATAATCTTGAGATTTCTTACTATGTCCTTGGCGCCCTAACTTTAATTCAGTATTGAGATTTTTCAAAATATTCAACTTCATATTCAGATCCACTGTTGAATATTCTTGATGAGCACCATTATCACGTTCTGTCAAGTTCTTAATAGGATTATAGGAATAATCATTACCTTTAAATGCATCCATTTCATCTGCACTATATGTCGGATTCAACTGTATAGCTTGTTTGAAGGAGCTGTAGTCAGTATAATCCTCATCAGCGACACGATAAGCGAAGTTACCTCCAACTTCCAATAATCCTTCCAATGTCGTTTGCTTGAAATTACCACGCAAACCATATTCTTTACGATTTGTAGAAATATCTAATCCTTCTTTTTGTTTGTAACTGGTTGAAATACGGAATACTGTTGTTTCGCTACCACCCGACAAAGAAATATTATGGTTATGTCCTATATTTCCTTTATTAAGCAATTCATTATACCAATCTGTACGATAGCCGTAATCTTTTGCTCCGGTAACTTTCTCAAGATAATCTTCAACGCCCAATACGTCAGGCTTGCTAGCGATAAAATCATGCTCAACATAACCATCGTATGTAATATGGGTCTTGCCGGCTTTACCTTGTTTTGTTTGAACCAAAATTACGCCATTTGCTCCACGAGAGCCATAAATAGCTGCTGCGGAACCATCTTTTAAAACTGTTATAGATTCGATATCCTGTTGCGCTATATTATGTAAATCACCGCCAGGCATACCATCAATAACAATCAAAGGGCTGTTTCCTGCTTTTAAAGAAGAGGCGCCACGGACCTGTATACTAGAAGTTGCATTCGGATCGGCAGCAGCAGTACTATTTACAGTTACACCTGCCACTTTACCATCTACCATCTGCATAGCATCATTAGCTGCACCTTGCAAGAAATCTTTGCTCTTTACACTAGTTACAGCAGTTGTCAAATCCTTTTTCACTGAAGAACCATAACCAACAACAACAATTTCTTGCAATGTCTTTGTATCCTCTACTAATGTTATATTCACAGTCTTCTCATTATTTAAACGAAATTCCTGAGTTGCATAACCTATATAGGAGATAGAGATAACCGCATTATTGGGAATATCCTGCAAATCAAATTTTCCGTCTACATCAGTAATGATTCCGTTCGTTGTCCCTTTTACAACAACATTTGCACCAATAATCGGTTCTCCTAAAGCATCTTTCACAACACCTTTTAAATTACGCTTATTCTGTTGTGGGGTAGCACCCGCTATTGGGTTTGAAATCACTTCCCTAGCCTGTTCCTTTTTATGAAGGACAATGTAATTTCCCTCCATGGAATAAGTTATACCTTGATTTTTGAAGATCCTAGCTAAAACTTCAGAAACAGATTTTTTATTAACACTTATAGATATCGTTTTATTGACATCTACATTCTCTTTATTATAGAAAAACAAATAATCCGTTTGTTTTTCTATTGAATTCAACACAGCACTGATTGACACGTTTTGCTGATTCAGTGACACTTTCACATTCTGAGAATTGGTATTTGTTGCCACCATTGTGAATGCGAAACAAAAAAATAGGAATACTGATAGTTTCATAATCCTTCCTAAATGGTTTTTTTTGTGTTTTTTAGGCACATTATGGGTTTGACAAAGAATATTTATCATAACTTTGTAATGAATTTAATTGTTGATACTTAGATTAATTCTTGTAATTGTCAAGCATTGACTTTTCAACCGGAGGATGTGGGGACATCTTCCGGTTATTTTGTGTTTTATGGTGCATTATCCATACAATAAGTGTTTTTAAACGATTAATAATATTCTTCTTTTATTTGTAACGCTAACTATTTTATTGTAATAACATTTCTCTCATCATCTCTAACAAACTGGAAATTCAAATCCTTTTGTATTACACGTAAAGCGTACTCAATTCCATCGCTTTGTCGAAATTTACCAGTACAGCGGTAATTATAGACTTTCGAATTATGAATAACTATTTGTATATCGTAATAAACGGAAAATTTCTTCATCAGTTCACCAAATGGAACATCATCCAAATAAATCAAGCCGTCTTTCCATTTAAAGCGATCCAAACTTCCTATTGTTTGCTTCTGCAGTAATCCATCTATTTCAACCACTTTCTCATTAGGTTTCAAAAATATGTGTTTCCGACCGATATCAGATCTGGCAGATACATCAACAGAGCCATTTATCAATGAGGCCTCAAATTCGTCTGTTCGCTTACTATAGGCATAAACATTGAAAGTTGTACCTAACACTTTAATATTGTATCTCTTTGTTTTTACTATAAATGGCCGTTTCGCATTGTGGGCAACCTCAAAATAGCCTTCGCCATCTAACTGAACTACACGCAATTTGCTATTGAATGTTGTTGGATAGGTAAATGTAGAACTCGAATTCAACCAAACTTTCGTTCCATCCTCAAGAATCAACTGAACCCGCTGTCCAGGAGGGACAACTACAGCAGATAGCTTTGATTCTTTCTGACCGGAATTCAAATATATCCATGAAAAAGCCAGAACTAAAGCAAACATAGCCGCAATACCTGCAATTTTGTTGAAGGTCAAAAATGTAGTATTCACACGTGCCTTTGTACGACTGTTCAATTCATTCCAATGGACAAGTAATGCATTCCACATCTTGCGCTCCTCAAGGTATTCGGCGCGGTTCGCTTCTGACGAATCCGCCCAATCCATGATCAGACGCTCCTCCTCTTTCGAAGCTTCGCCTCTGAAGTATTTATGTAACAACGCTTTATCCATCTATTCAAATTCTATTAGGGTAAATATCTTCTTACCGTTACATTATAATAACACGCCAACTAAAGTTTACCCTAACGAAATTTTCACTTTTTCTAAAATAATTTCCTTCATCATAAAAATTTACTGAATATTCAAACAGTAATCAAGTTCCTCTGTGNCTCTCAAAAACTATATAAAAGGGCATAAAAGNAAGTAAGTGAGAAGCAGATCCTAAGCAAATGAACGGTTAACCACATCATGACTACTTTTTAATGCANAGCAGTATACTTTTTATATATTATATAGTGTATATTTAATCGTTCACTTGCTGATGGACGATCGTATTTTTGATGTTGGACGATCGTCCACAAGCAGGAATACAATCGTCCATCAGCAAGAATACAGTTATCTTCAAACAAGTATATACTTAAATACTCTATACCTTTAGGCTAAAGACTCACTACAAACAGAATAAAGGCTCAAATGTTTTGTCTTTAGTTTTTTAGACTTTCTTAGACCGTCCTACAGAAATTAGGGCTATATTTGTGTGTGCAATAAAAAACAAAAGTCTTATGAAAAAGAAATTGGTTGTTCTGACAGGTGCCGGCATGAGTGCCGAAAGTGGAATCTCTACGTTCCGCGATGCGGGTGGACTTTGGGACCAGTATCGCGTGGAGGATGTTGCAACACCTGAAGGTTTCCATGCAAACCCGAAACTTGTACTCGATTTCTATAACCAGCAACGTCACAAACTGCTGCAGGCAAAGCCTAATGATGGGCATATCGGTCTGGCTCAACTGGAGAAGGATTTCGATGTGCAGATCATCACACAAAATATTGACAATCTGCACGAACGCGCCGGAAGTACGCATGTGATTCATCTGCATGGTGAACTGATGAAAGCCTGTTCGGTACGCGATCTGAATAAGACATACGATATTTCGCCCGAGAAACCGGAAATCCATCTGGGCGACAAAGATCCTTTTGGTTCACAACTGCGTCCGTTCATTGTATGGTTCGGCGAAGCGGTGCCGATGATAGAACCGGCCATCCGCGAAGTGGAATCGTCAGATATATTTGTCGTAATCGGAACATCACTCAATGTCTATCCTGCTGCAGGATTGCTGAACTATGTAAACAATGGACAACCGATCTATCTGATCGATCCTAAAGAGGTGCGAACCTACCGAAACGACATTCATTTTATTCAGAAAGGAGCCTCTGAAGGTGTGAAAGAGCTAACTAAACTATTATTGAATGCATAAATATGTTGCAAATACAGCGGATTTGCTGATTTTTCGCTAAGTTTGCACGTCAATAATAGAATAGTAAGACAATAAAGATGGACAACAACCCGACGAAGGTTCCTTCGCCCCTGCTTTCATTAGTGCCAATCCTTGTATTGGTGGCACTTTTGTTTGTGACCATACGTATTTTCGGCAGCGACGCGCTGAATGGAGGTAGTCAGATTGTACTACTTACTTCGGCAGCCGTTTGCAGTCTTATCGCGATGGTGCACTGCAAGACCCGATGGAAAACAATAGAAATAGCAATAACCAATAATATCACGGGTATTGCTACGGCAATACTTATCTTGCTGATTATCGGTGCACTCTCCGGAAGTTGGATGGTGAGCGGTATTGTTCCTACACTGATTTACTACGGGATGCAAATCATTCACCCGCATTTCTTTCTGGTCTCGACATGTATTATCTGCGCTATCGTTTCCGTAATGACCGGCAGTTCGTGGACAACTATTGCAACAATTGGCATCGCTCTGTTGGGCATTGGAAAAGCACAAGGATTCGATCCGAGTTGGATTGCCGGAGCTATCATTTCAGGAGCTTATTTCGGCGACAAGATTTCGCCGCTTTCGGATACGACTGTACTAGCTTCGTCGGTTACCGACACGCCTCTCTTTACACACGTACGTTATATGATGATCACCACTATTCCTTCGCTGACGATTTCACTCATCATCTTCACTGTTGCAGGTCTGATGCACACGGCAACATCCGAAGCGCAGATAACCGAATATGCCTCAGCTTTGCAGGGATCTTTTCATGTCTCGCTCTGGTTACTGATTGTTCCGATAATAACCGGTATTATGATTGCCAAAAGAGTGCCTTCATTGATTACACTCTTTTTATCGACCGCACTGGCAGGTGTGTTTGCTGTTATTTTCCAACCGCATCTGCTGCATCAGATTTCCGGATTGCCCATACAAGATGCACAATCTATTTTCAAAGGCATGATTGTTACATTCTATGGAAGTACTAACATTGAGACGGGCAATGCCGCACTCAATGATCTGGTAGCCACAAGAGGCATGGGCGGAATGATGAACACGGTTTGGTTGATTATCTGCGCCATGTGTTTCGGTGGAGCAATGGCTGCAAGCGGAATGTTGGGAAGTATCACATCCGTGTTGTTGCGCTTTATGAAAAAGACAGTAGGATTGGTGGCTTCGACTGTCACATCGGGTATATTCTTCAATATATGTACTGCCGATCAGTATATTTCCATCATTCTCACGGCCAACATGTTCAAAGATATTTACAAACGTAAGGGTTACGAGAGCCGACTGTTGAGTAGAACAACTGAAGATGCCGTGACCGTTACGTCCGTACTTGTTCCATGGAACACTTGCGGTATGACACAGGCCACGATTCTGAATGTGCCTACATTAACATATCTTCCATATTGTTTTTTCAATCTGATAAGTCCGCTCATGAGTATCACTGTGGCTGCTCTTGGGTATAAAATATACAAAGCAAATGAAAAAGTTGAAAGTATCCCTGTTAGCTAAAGTTGTTATTGCCATTATCGGTGGTGTTATTTTCGGACAGTTCCTGCCCGCATCTATCGCACGCATTTTCGTAACGTTCAATTCTCTATTCGGTAATTTTCTGTCGTTTGCCATTCCGCTGATTATTCTTGGTTTGGTAACGCCTGCTATTGGCGAGTTGGGTAAAGGCGCCGGCAAACTGCTTGCTATAACAGCTTTGATTGCTTACGGCTCGACACTGTTTTCAGGATTCTTCACCTATTTCAGCTGTTCGGCTGTCTTCCCGCACATTCTTCCTACAAATACAGCACTGACAGCCATGGACAATCCAGAAAAGTTCATGCTTCAACCTTATTTTGTTGTTGCCATGCCACCTTTGATGGATGTAATGACAGCTTTGCTTCTATCGTTCACTATCGGTCTAGGACTTTCGTATATTAATGGCACTGTACTGCACGATGCTTTCACAGACTTCAAGGAGATTATCAATCTGCTTATCAGAAGCGTCATCATTCCTTTGCTGCCTATTCATATCTTCGGTATATTTCTGAATATGACGGTCAGTGGACAGGTCATGACGGTGATTGCGATGTTCCTGAAAGTGATTATTGTTATCTTCATTCTTCATGTGCTCCTATTGCTTATCCAGTTCTGCATTGCAGGGAGTATTGCAGGCAAGAACCCTCTTCGTTTGCTTAAAAACATGCTGCCAGCCTATGCAACTGCATTAGGGACGCAATCGTCGGCAGCCACTATTCCTGTCACCCTTGCCCAAACACTTAAGAATGGCGTTCGTGAGAACATCGCCATTTTCGTGATCCCTCTATGCGCCACAATCCATCTGGCGGGAAGTACAATGAAAATTACAGCTTGCGCCATGGCAATCATGCTAATGTCGGGAATGCCTTTGGAATTCACCAGTATGGCTGGATTTATTATGATGTTGGAAATCACGATGGTAGCTGCTCCAGGTGTACCCGGAGGTGCAATTATGGCCGCGTTGGGAATCTTGCAAAGTATGCTGGGATTCAATGAGACTTTACAGGCTTTGATGATTGCCCTTTATATTGCAATGGATAGTTTTGGAACAGCATGTAACGTAACCGGCGATGGAGCTATTGCTGTTGTAATGAATAAGATTGCAGGTAAAATGTTCGACAACACAGCAGCTTCACCCGCTCAACGAGAATAAATCGCCTGATATAATTCTTCGAGGCTATCTGCGTCTTTCTGCTTCATCATCGTATAAGCAATATGCGCACAGGCATATGCGTCAGCTAATGCATGATGATGGTGAGCTAAATCATAGCCACAATAAGATGCAACCGTTTGGAGTTGATGATTCTCGAGAAACGGATATAGTTTACGCGACATTCGGCAAGTACAATAGAATCGATATTTGGGATATGCCAGATCATATCTCTGAAAAGCAGCTTTCAGACAACCTTCATCGAAGCTGCTGTTGTGTGCAACTAAAGGCAAATCTGCCAGCTTTTCCGCAATGGGTTCCCACGCACTTTCAAAGTCTGGAGCAGCATTTGTATCCAAGGCGGTCAGACCATGTACAGCTGTCGTCCACTGAGTAAAATAATTAGGATAAGGACGAACAAGCGTGTAAATGGAATCAATCACCTTATCATCTTCCACAATGGCAATGCCAATACTACAGATACTACATCTCTGATTATTAGCCGTTTCAAAATCTATAGCAGCAAAACGTTCCATATTTAAATATATATCCGAAGCAAAAATAGTACAAACCAAGTAAAAAATATTCAAGCTTGCTTAAAAGTTTTACGGAAATCAGCCCGTCTCCGCTTATTAATTACAAATTCAAGATTTAAAGAATTAACATAATTCACGGCTATTAACTCATGCTGGTCTTTGTTTATAAGTCTATTACTATTTTCTATACTGATAGAACACTCATACACATTTCAATACAAATAAGAGATGATAACACAGAATTAATGTTTACATTTGCATCACAAATAATGTATATAAGTATGAACTGGAATCAATTATTATCTGACAAACGCTTCGGAATGGAAGATTATCATGAGCGTAAGCAAGAAAGAAATGATTTCCAACGTGATTACGACCGGTTGATATTTTCATCACCATTCCGTCGGTTGCAAAACAAAACACAGGTGTTTCCTCTCCCTGGTAGTATATTCGTACACAACAGATTAACTCATAGTCTGGAAGTTTCTTGCGTAGGGCGTTCCCTGGGCAATAACGTTTCTAAAAAACTCTCTCTCAAATATTCTGACGAAAATGCGAACCTTTCAGAGGTAGGTTCTATCGTTTCAGCTGCATGTCTGGCTCATGATATGGGAAATCCTCCTTTTGGACATTCCGGTGAACGGGCCATCTCAGCCTACTTTTCAGAAGGAAATGGAAAGAATCTGAAAGAACGTATTATTAATGAAGGCGGTCGTTTCGACGATTTTCTACATTTTGAAGGGAACGCTAATGCTATGCGCCTGCTTACTCATCAGTTCATCGGGCGTCGCGAAGGTGGCTTTGCAATGACATATAGTACATTGGCTTCAATTGTAAAATATCCTTATGCCTCCATATATGCCGGAGAAAAAGGAAAATTTGGATTCTTCCAATCCGAAGAAGATACTTATTTACGTATTGCCACGGAGTTAGGAATAAATGAGGATTCTAATGATAACAATAAATTTTGTCGTTACCCTTTAGTATACTTAGTAGAAGCTGCTGATGACATCTGCTATCAAATTATGGATATCGAAGATGCTTGCAAACTTCATATTCTTTCTAAAGATGATTCTATTCAACTACTGCTCAATTTCTTCGAAGGCGAACGTCTTGAACATATCAAAAAGATAATGAACAAAGTTGACGATACAAATGAACAGATAGCATACTTGCGTTCTTGTATTATCGGTCTTCTGGTTGACGAATGCTCCCGTGTATTTCTTGATAATGAAGAAAGTATTCTGGAAGGGCATTTTAACAAATCGATTATTAGCAACATTGCTGAACATGCTCGAAAAGCTTACGATACTTGCTCCGCTACTGCATACAATAAAATTTATATAGCAAAAGAAGTTTTGGATGTTGAATTAGCCGGCTATCACATTTTCAGTCATCTTATCGATACTCTTATCGAAGCCGTCATGAAACCCGAACATGCTTATAGTAAACTTTTACTCAGGAGGATTCCGGAACAATACGATACAAATGCACCTACCGTTTACGGCAAAGTCCAATGTGTTCTCGATTATATCTCAGGAATGACAGATGTTTATGCACTCGACTTATATCGCAAGATTACAGGGATGAGCCTTCCGGCTGTCTGATCAATCAATATTCCTCGCGATATTTACTCTCATTCTTGTCGTCTAAAATACTTAAGTAACTTTTATAGCGTGACTCACTTATTAAACCTTCATCCAAAGCGTGCAGTACAGCACAGTCAGGTTCATGTTGATGTGTGCAGTTATCGAATTTGCATTGTAGTGCAAATTTATATATTTCCGGGAAATAATGAGCAATCTCAGCCCCTTCCATGTCAATGGTTCCAAAGCCTTTAATTCCTGGGGTATCAATGATATACCCTCCAGCATCCAATGGTATCATCTCTGAAAAGGTGGTCGTATGAATTCCTTTATTGTTTGATTCAGAAACATTTCCTGTGCGCAAATTCACTCCCGGCACAATTTTATTGATAATGGTTGATTTCCCGACGCCCGAATGTCCGGACAGCAAAGTAATTTTATTACTAAGTGTTGACTTTAAAACTTCCAATCCCGTTCCTTCACGTGCACATATTTTTATGCAAGGATAACCAATAGACGAATACAAGCCTATAAGATTTTCCATCGTTCTGGCATCACCGCCGTGATATCGGTCAATTTTATTGAACGCCAAAGTCACCGGAATATCATATGCTTCGGCTGTAGCTAAAAAGCGATCAATAAAAATTGTTGTTGTAATTGGGTAATTTACAGTCACAATCAAAATAGCCTGATCAAGATTGGCTGCAATAATATGCGATAATTTTGAGAGATTAGAGGCTCTACGAATAATATAATTTTTCCGATCATCTATTTCAGAAATGAACGCTGTTCCTTCAACATTTTTTTCTATGGTTACCCTATCGCCCACGGCAACAGGATTAGTCGTACGAATATCTCTCAAACGAAAATTCCCTTTCAATTTACTTTCAACGTCTGAGCCATCATCAGTACGAACTGTATACCAACTTCCTGTATTCTTTACAACTAATCCTTTCATCCCTTAATACTAATAAGAAATTAGACCGTCATGATTTCTTTCTCCTTAAAAGCATAGAGATCATCTACCTTCTTAATATATTTATCATGAATTTTCTGTACTTCTGATTCTGCATCCTTCTCAACATCTTCGGGTATACTATCGGTTTTGATGCTCTTTTTTAATGATTCAATAGCATCACGACGTGCATTACGAATACTGACTTTTGCAATCTCGGCTTCTTGTTTCGATTGTTTTGCCAATTGACGGCGACGTTCTTCAGTTAAAGGCGGAATACCCAAACGAATTACTTCACCATTATTTTCAGGAGTAATGCCTACCGGTGAATCTTGTATCGCTTTCTCAATATCACGAATAATCTTCTTCTCCCAGGGAGTAACCATAATCGTCTTCGCATCCGGGACAGTCACCGTCGCTACGTTATTGAGCGGGACAAGACCTCCGTAATAAGGAACTTTCACACAATCGAGGATTTTCGGATTGGCTTTGCCCGCCCGAATATGAGATAATTCTTCATCCAAATGATTAATGGCGTGAATCATCTTATCCTCTGCTTCCTTTACATGTTGTTTTGTATCTGCCATAACTGATTAAATATTTAAAATTCTTTTACTAAACAAAAATAGTACAATTTTCTTATTTCAACAAACGCGAATAAAACTTTTCGAATAACTAATAGCTCCAAGTAATTTTACACAACTCACTAACCGACTGAAATACTTACTTCAAACATCTGTTAATCAAAAATTTAAACATTCATATATATATACTAAATAATTAACCCAAATAGATTATTGCGTTTCATTCATTAGCTTTTCATTCGTGATGAAAGGAACAACAGATAAAGTACAGCTACTGACAAAACCAGTAATGCGCCTATTTGCGTCCCCATGCCGTCGGAGGCAAACCCCATCAACATCGGGAAAATTGTTCCTCCAAACAAACCCATAATCAATAAACCTGATACTTCATTCTGTTTTTGAGGAATGGACAACAATGCCTGCGAAAAGATGATTGAAAAAACATTCGAGTTACCAAAACCGATAAGACCAATGCAAATGTACAACGCAGTTTTAGCATCAAATGCAAACAATCCGCCAAAAGCAACAATCATACAAGCAACACTTAGGATAAAGAATTTTTTAGGTGACCAATGCGCCAAAATCACAGAACCGGAAAGGCATCCGACTGTACGGCAAATAAAATATAAACTCGTTGCAAAAGCAGCATCATTGATCGTAACACCCAAACGTTCAATCAAAATTTTAGGGGCTGTTGTATTGATACCCACATCAATACCCACATGGCACATGATACCAATAAAAAGTAACAATATAAACGGATTGCCCAATAACGCAAAACACTCGCCGAATGTTGAAGGTTTACCTTCTTGTTTCTCTTCATGAATATTAGTCAGTCCTAACAAAATAATTGCAACAATAGCGATCAACATATAGATCGGAAATAGCACACGCCAACCTAATCCGAAAGAAGGAATAGCCTGAGTCGCACCCCACATGGCAATATAAGGAGCAAGAAAAGAAGCAATAGCTTTACAAAATTGGCCGAAAGTAAGTGTGCTGGCCAACTTTTCACCTGCAATAATATTCGACAACAACGGGTTCAATGATACCTGCATAAATGTGTTACCAATGCCTAGTAATGAAAACGTGATCAACATCAACGCATAGCTATTTCCAAAACAAGGCAAAAGCATAGAAGCAAATGTAACAATCAAGCTAAGCATTACGGTCTTCTTCCTTCCTATTCTGTTCATCAACATTCCTGTTGGAACGGAAAAAATCAAGAACCAAAAAAACACTAGTGATGGCAAAAAGTTTGCGACAGAATCACTTAAGCCTAAATCTGCCTTCACATAATTAGAGGCGATGCCAACAAGATCAACAAATCCCATAGTGAAAAATACCACCATCAAAGGGATCAACTTTAAATACAAACTTTTACTTTTCATACAATTTACTTTATTTCATTATCAACTCATAAACGGATATTGAGGCCATGCTCCTTCTCTTTCACAGACATATGCAGCCGTCTCAACAGCTATCCGGTGAGCTTCCTGCAACGATTTACCACACAATATTGAATAAACAAATGCACCAGAGAAAGAATCACCGGCGCCAACGGTATCCGCCACCTTTACTTTTGGTGTCGGAAACATGGATTTTTCTTTTACTGTATAAACCGAGCTATACGCACTACCAGCAGTCAGAATCATATAGAGCAGATTATAGCGTTCTAGCAATTGCCGGCAAGCAGTATCTTCATCATCAGCAAGTCCAAACATCTCACGAACAAGCACCATTTCCTCATCATTTACCTTAAATACATTAGCTCGCTCCAACATTTCTTCAATTAGTTCTTTTGAATAATATGACTGTCGAATATTTATATCAAAAATGAGCAATGCCTCTTTGCGTGTATTTTTCAATAATGTTTGGATTGTTTCGCGTGACTCCGGTGAGCGCTGAGCCAATGTACCAAAACAAACGGCATCAGCTTTCTTAACCAGTTCTTCTGCCTCAACAGTCAAAGGGATATGATCCCACGCAACATCTTGTATAATATTATATGTAGGATTCCCGTCTTTCAAGACGACCTCCACCGTTCCTGTCGGATAATCAACTATTCCCAGCGAATGTTTGATCCCGTTATCATCCAATTCGCGAACGACTTCCTTCCCCAGTTCATCTTTACCTATTGCGCTAATCGCATAACCGTCGGCACCCATACAGGTCGCATGGTAAACAAAATTAACAGGTGCTCCTCCAGCACGCTTCCCAGTTGGAAGCATATCCCACAACAGTTCACCAACACCTACAATTACAGGTCTATTCTTTTCCATTATTCCCATATTTTATTTCCAAATTGAATTAATCGTACTTACTTCCAAAGCTTTCACCTCAATATTTCTCCCCCAAAAACAGAATCCATCTTTATTTCTATCAACAGCCTTTCGCGACATCGAAAAAGCATATGAGCCTCCATCGATGAACACTTCTACTGAAGTCTTGTCAAGTATAATATCAGCTGTCAGTTCTAGACTTGTCCGCTCTTCAGGAGTATAAAAAATGCCATTCACACGATTGTAGTTCATGTCATAATCGATCAATGGCTGTCCAAAGAGCAATAAACCCGCATTAATAGAATCCCACAATTTGATGGTTGTGCGAATATGAAGACAGGAATTCTCACTATATGGTTTAAGAACTTCATTAGCCTGTTCAACAGTCAGATTATTCCAATGGCCGACATGATTTTTCAATAATTCAAATTCTTTTACCGGATAACTAAACAACCGGAGACCTTCTTTAGTCGTCTTTAATGTAAGCTCTACAGGTAATAACATCATGCCGTTGATCGGCATATCCGGATGTTGAATTCTTCCCCAACCAATCAAAATACGGCGTCCGTCAGATTCCGGAATATTTGAATAAGTTTGCGCAGCATACATCGAACCGGTAGCATAATAGTATTTTCCACCTTCCGGTGTAAAAGTTTTTCCATCAAAACTACCAATCATATAATTCCCGGATGCACCAAACATTATCCATCTAGTATTTGACTTATTTCCATCTACAGGAAGTTCAAACAAATCCGGACATTCATAAAATCCGGTTATATGACTTTGGTAAGTCCAATTTTTTAGATTCGGAGAAGTATAGATAGAATTCCCATCTCTTTCATAGAGGATCATCACCCATTGACCGGAAGGCTTGTGCCAAAACACTTTCGGATCACGTGTATCCTTGCAGTTCCACTTTGTTTTCGAATCAATAACCGGATTGTTTGCATATTTAGTCCACGTCCGTCCTTTATCCAAACTATAAGCAACGCATTGCAATTCCTTTTCAGGATTATCAGCTGTATAAATCACCACCATAGGAGGAACACCCTCTTTTCCAAAACCCGATGTATTTTTGTAATCAATAACAGCAGAGCCGGAAAACATAGTTCCAATATGATCCGGATAAAGTGCCTCCGGCAATTCCACCCAATGCATTAAATCTTTGCTTACAGCATGCCCCCAATGCATATTCCCCCATTCACGTTCATAAGGATTATGCTGATAAAAAAGATGATATTCTCCTTCATAATAGATTAATCCGTTCGGATCATTATTCCATCCGCGACGCGGTGTAAAATGAAATTGCGGACGGTTGACCTCTTCATACATACTATCAATACCGGCAATTTCCTCTGATTGATATATGTTCTTCAGGCCCTCCTTATTTCCGTTGTATGTGATTGTTACAGTTTCCCCTTTTAATGACAATGCATCATAAAATGTCCAATAATCAGCTTTGTCTGAGGCTAAACGAACACTAAAAGAATAATCTGCTTTCCCCTTGCACTCGATAGCCATTCCTGCTCTTTCCGTTTTTTGCGATATAGGGAAATTTAGATAGCGTTTTGTTATCTTCATCGACAATTGAGCGTCGACCTGTATCAGATTGGCAACAATCAAAGTTATCAGCAAACCCCATCTGTGTGTTTTCATGGACATTTACATTTATCAGTTATGAACCAACGTCCCTATTTGCTCTCCTTTGAGTACTTTCATCAAATTTCCCTTCACATCCATATCAAATACAATGATCGGTAGGTTATTTTCTTTGCACATCGTTGTTGCAGTCAAATCCATCACCTTCAAACCACGCGTATAAATCTCATCATACGTAATATCTGTAAACTTCGTTGCTGTCGAATCTTTTTCAGGATCCGCCGTATATACACCATCCACGCGTGTTCCTTTCAGCATCACATCAGCTTCAATTTCAATACCGCGCAGAGATGAACCTGTATCGGTTGTAAAAAAAGGACTCCCGGTTCCACAAGAGAATATCACCACATTGCCTTGCTCCATCAATTCAATAGCACGCCATTTATTATAAAACTCGCCTATCGGTTCCATCCGTATTGCAGTTAAAACCTTTGCCTTAACGCCTAGGGAAGTCAACGCAGAACTAAGAGCCAAACTATTGATTACAGTTGCCAACATTCCCATCTGGTCGCCTTTAACACGATCAAAACCTTTAGCAGTTCCACTTACACCACGAAAAATGTTTCCTCCACCAATCACAATTCCAATCTGAATGCCCATTTCTGCCGCATCTTTAATCTGTTCAGCATAATCACTCAAACGTTGTTCATCAATACCATATTGCTTGTTTCCCATAAGCGATTCACCGCTCAATTTCAAAAGAATTCGTTTATAATAAACCATATAAATCTATTTGAATAATTGTTATGCTACAAAATTAATGCATTTGCCTCGAGTGCAATACAAAATCCATATTATTTTACAATTCCAAAAGCAGTATTTCTTTAGGTAAAAGATTCAATGCCTTTCCTAAAGTGACTATTTTCCCCGTCAAAACATCTTTACCCTCAACCTTATTTTGCAACACTTCTACATAACGATCCAATGGCAACATCACATTTTTACTACTTCCATTCAGCACAACCAAAACGCTCTTCCCGTTATAGCTTCTTTGATAAACGTACACACCCTGATTCAGCATAAAGTGCTTCATACTTCCTCTAGAAATAACCTCGTTTTTCTGACGCCATTTCAAAACTTTCTGAATAAAATTCCAAGCTTCATTCTGAATATCACTTCTTCCTGTTGATTCGAACCAGTTTGTTTCATCACCCGGCCATCCGCCCGGGACATCTCGTCTGACATAACCATCGCTCTTATTCTTTGTGCCACTCATCAACAATTCCTGTCCGTAGTACAACTGTGGAATACCTGGAATTGTCAATAAAAATGTTACTGCTTGTTTAAATGCGTCAAGATTAGTAGGCATCTCTTTAAGAAAACGATCTGTATCATGATTTTCCAGAAAACGAAGTACATGAAAAATATCAGGATAGACATAATCGTAGCACATATGCATAAAGATATCATGTAAACCTCTGCGATCACCTGTATCTTCACTAAATGCGGATCCTGCAATCTCCATCAGATTAAAATCCATCACTGTGTTCAATCCTGTATCTTCACCAAAATTCAAACGACTGCCTTTCTGCCAATAAGCCGAGCCGATTGTAAAATCCATCCATGATTCACCTACAATATTGAAATCAGGATATTCAGCCATTACTTCATTACACCATCGACGCATCATATTTGCGTCGGCATAAGGATATGTATCTTGACGAATTCCATCAATACCTGCATACTCTATCCACCAAATTGAATTCTGTATCAGATATTTTGCTACATGAGGGTTTTTCTGGTTCAAGTCAGGCATGGTCGGAACAAACCATCCATTAAGCAGTGTGTTTTTATCGTATTCCGAGATATAAGGGTCAAAATAAGCTTCTTTATCATGATTCGTCTGAACATAATGATTCAGATTATTAAACCAATCATAATTTGGAATATCTTTCATCCAAGGATGATCGCTACCACAATGATTAAAAATCATATCCATCACAACACGTAAACCTTTTTGGTGAGCCTTTTCAATCAAACGCACATATTCATCATTTGTGCCAAGACGTGGATCGATACGATAATAATCGGTCGTCGCATATCCATGATACGAACCCCCTTCCATATCATTTTCCAACACAGGATTAAGCCATATAGCTGTAACTCCCAGATCCTTGATATAATCCAAATGTTGTTCTATGCCAACTAAATCACCACCATGACGTGCATTGGGGTCGTTTCTGTCAATCTTATATTTCGTTCTCATCGGTATCTGATCATTACCAGGATCTCCATTGGCGAAACGATCCGGCATAATCAGATAAAGTACATCCGACGAATCAAATCCTTTAATCTTATCTGCATCAACACGACGAGTTTTCAATTCATAAGAATAAGTAAGATGATCCTTCCCTTTGGTAAATATAATGTCAAAATGACCCGGCTTAGCCTTCTTTAATTCGAGATAAACAATAAGATAATTTGGATTATCCAAACGAATACACTGATTGACGCGTATACCAGATGTGCTTACTGAAGCCTGATAGTCGGCTATATTCGTACCATGGATCATTAACTGTAGTTCCGGATTTTTCATACCGCTCCACCAGAAAGCCGGTTCAATCTTTATTTCTTTCTCTATATCTTTTGCTGACAAGAAAAATGGCATCAAAAGAATCATTAATAAAACAATCAAAAGATGTCGATTCATATATTATTTATATTCGTTACACAACAAATGTTCAGCTTTATCATCCTCTTCTACAAAAGGATACCTTCCTAATGGTTCAAAAAAACGATTATCATTGGCATCATCATTTACAGTTGATACCTCACCAATCATACTCGGTCCGTTCTCTGACCAAAACTCATGATAAATATATGGAACAAAGCTAATGCTCTGCCCCGACTTTAAACGAATCACTTCACCCGCCGTAAAAGTCTTTGTTATTCCATCAATCTGAATTGACACCTTACCCTCCAAGGGCTTTTCTTCCTTGCCGGCTTTCCACAAACGAATACACAAGTCTCCACCTCCACGATTTATGATGTCTTCCATTTTTGTCCAGTGAAAATGCATGGGCGTGACCTGTTTTTCGCGAACGAACATAATCTTTTCACAATAAGGTTTGTGATCAAGCTTTACATTTCCATTACGGATCGTAACTAATGTCAACCCTTCTTTAAGGAAATTTCCTTTTCCAAAATCAGTCACATCCCAACCCAAAGCGTTTCTTCGAATCTCGTCGCATTCATTTCCTTTCGTCTCCCATTCTACAGGCGTCCACTTTGCCCATTCGGGCAAATAGAATAAATGAGCTGCAAAAAACTCTGCCGCCTCATTGATGTACTGATTAATTTCACTTCTTTTCATGGCAATACTTATTTAGAATAATTACTTTTGATGAATTGCATTATTGTCAACAAGGTCGGAGCACCACCGGTAGAGGTCGCATTTTTCAAATTAAAGTACGCAGAAACATTCCCAATACGAAGTGATTCCTTCAACGAAAATCCTTCATGCAGCGCATAAAGTACCCCTGCACAAAAAGCATCACCAGCGCCTACAGACGATACTATTTCTGATGCTTTTACTTTGAGTGAAGGTTCGTAGTATGTTTCTCCATCATACTTCATTCCAAACCCACCTTCAGGAAAATGGATGAAACAAGCATCCGACACACCTCTATTCAACATAAAGTGTGCAGCTGCTTCTACTTCGTCCAACAAGATTTCTCCTTTATCATTACGCAACGATTTTCCAAAGCAAGCTCCAGCTTCTACTTCATTGATAATAAAATAATCCATGTATGGCAAACATGGAAGTACTACTTTTCTGAAACGAGTTCCCTCTTCAGAAACAACATCGGCCGAAGTTTTATAACCTTTTTGTTGAAGACGATGCAAAACACGAGCCGCCTTAATACCATATTCATTGTCAACAGCATCCAGTTCATCTAATAAAAGGAGATATCCAAGGTGGAAAATCTTTGCCTCCACATTCATGCTTTCTATATGTGTGTCACTTAACGTTGCATTAGCTCCACGGAAATGGAAAAACGTACGCGTTCCATGTTCACGGTCAGCCATCACGTCGGTATAAGATGTTGGTACAGTCGACCGATACATGCAAGATGAATCAATTTGAAGTTTTCTTAAATCATTCATAATCGCATCACCTGTCGGATCTTCACCAATGCAGCCACCTGCATATAAAGGAATATCTGTCTCTAAATGAGCCAGATCAACCAGAACATTATGAGAACAACCACCAAAACCCATTTCAATCCTTTCTATTGTCACCAAATTACCGGGTGAAGGAAAGACTGGAATAAATTTCACGGTATCGGCCAACCAGTTCCCTGCTGAAATAATTCCTCTTCTCATATGATTTATTATTCAAAATCGTCCTTCACTTTCAAACAACTTGATATGATAAGCCACAACCTCTTTTGTTGCCTTTACAACCTCCTCTTTCATTTCAATATAATCAGGATTAGCATTAGACTGCAAATATTGACGTAGATGATTAGTGACACCAAGCTGAATAGCTGTAGCCACATTTATCTTACAAATTCCATTATGTATGCATGCTTTAAAATCTTCTTCACTCGTACCAGTTCCTCCATGTAATACAAGAGGCATCTCACAGGCTTCATGAATCTCAGTCAATCGCGCAATATTTAATTGAGGTGTTGCTATGTAATGACCGTGTTTATTACCGATTGCTATCGCCAAAGCATCAATGCCAGTGCGTTGTATAAAGAGTAACGACTCCTGAACTCCTGTATAAATATCTGGATCTTTCTTATTCTCGTTATTATCAGCATTTCCGACCTTACCTAACTCTGCTTCAACATCCACACCGAATGCTTTTGCTATACGTACCACTTCGCGAGTAATACGTACATTCTCAGCAAATGGTAAAGAAGCTCCATCATACATCACAGAGCCAAAACCCAGTCGCATAGCATGAATACAAGTTTCCATACTTTCTCCATGGTCTAAATGAACGGCCACTGGCACGGTAGCTGCCTTCGCTGCATTCAAATATAGCGGAGCCATCAACTCGATTGGAGCACAAGGAAATTGAACTTCTGCCAATTGAATAATAATAGGAGAGCGTAATTCCTCGGCGGCTTTAATAGCTCCTATCACATTTTCCAAACTCAAGCAGTTAAATGCACCTACTGCATATTTATTCGTGTAGGCATTCTTCAGCATTTCTTTCAATGATATTAGCATATATATCAAATTTAGTTTTCCATTTTGCAAGAAGGCGGAACAGACTCGAGAGACGTTCCCCATTGTTTATTTGGACGATTACCCATCACAAGTTCCAATACTCCACCTTCCATAAGGTCGTCGTGTGTGAACCACGTTTTGTTATACGATTTCCCATTTAGTTTTGCAGACTGAATGTATTTATTCTCCCAAGATGCTTTAAGAGCAATTACTGTAAAATTCTTTCCATTATCTAATCGAATAGTCGACTTTGTAAATATAGGACTACCGATCACATACATTGGAATTCCAGGTGTTTCGGGATAAAAACCCAAGGCAGAGAATACATAAAAAGCAGACATTCCACCTCCATCTTCATCTCCGCATATTCCCATCAAATCATTACGAAACCAACTTTCCATTAACATACGAATGCGCTTCTGCGTCTTCCAAGGCTGTCTAACGTAGTTATATAAATAAGGAATGTGAAAACTAGGTTCATTCCCCATCACAAATTGCCCCACATTCCCCGTTGCATCAGGATGAACTGCATAATATTGCCATTTCGAACGCTGCATTCCTTCAACAAAAAGTTGATCCAGTTTATCTGTAAAAGGTTTAGTTCCACCGAAAAGAGAAATCAAGTCAGCAATATTATGCTGAACATCCCAATTATAAGTCCATGCATTATTTTCGTCATAATAATCACGTGCTCCTATACCGCCCGAGAAAATATAATCAAATGGTTCAATAAAGCGACCTGCACTATCCTTAGGATGAAAGAATTTGGTTGATTTATTGAATAAATAACGATAATTCAACGAACGATCAAGGAAATAATGATAATCATCTTCCTTCAAAGCTTTTTTATCCAATTGCGCTATAGCCCAATCGTCGTATGAAGCCCCTAAAGTAACCGCTACTGCTTCACGTTTTTCAAACGGACTAACTTCCTTTACAGTCTCCATCTCTCCTGGATGTAATGCTGGGAACCAGCCATTCTTTTGATAAAATTCATCAAGACATGTTATTGGTCCACGATACCACGGCACCATTGACTCAGATAGAACTGTATGTTTCATAGCATCAGCGGCTTTAGTCACATCAAAAGAAATATTTTTGCAGAGAGCATCAGCAAACATTATAGCCGCATGATTACCATTCATACAATGCGCATCACCAAACACACAAGGAAAAGTAGGCATCCAACCAGACTGCTCATAAATACGCAAATAAGAAACCAACTTCTGCGATTCAGCTTTAGGATTCAAAAGAACCTGCAATGGATGCAGCGCACGATATGTATCCCAGATCCAGTCGTCTGTCCAAAAGTCGACACCTCCATCATTATGAATCTTTCCATCAAAACCACTGAAGTATTTTCCATCTTCCGAAATATTAATCATACGTTCACTTGAACGATACAAGGCCGTGTAAAAAGTTGTCTTCTGATCTTCCGATCCACCCTCAACACGAATCTTCCCTAAAACATCATTCCATACCTTTCGAGCCATAGGAATTAAGGTCGTCTCATCAAAACTATTTATTTCTTTGCTAAGATTTCTTTTCGCCTGTTCCACACTAATATAAGAAATTCCATAACGGGCACAAACCTTTCTTACTTTATCGCCAAACTTAGCATAGATCGCATTGTTTTTTCCCATAGTAACCGTATCAGCCTGAAAAATCTTCTGGTCAAATTCAAGATAGAAATAATGCTTGATTCCATGATAATGCTCATACCCGAAAAAAGCATTACCCTCATGTTTCAATTCGCCTTGACCGACTGTTTTTACCATCACATATCGAATACCTTTATTCTCAAAATTAATTGTGAACAATCCCGATTTTGTTTGTGGAACAAAATGAACATCAATCCCAAAATCATCTAAAAAAACAGAATAATAATACGGTTTAGAAACCTCTTGATCATAGCGGTAAGAACCTAGATTAGTTAAACTGGATCCATCATCACAATAAGGCATCAACAAAAGCACATCTCCTTGGCGGTGTGAAGGAACATTTAGCGGAAGCCCTGCCATGCGATCAGAAACAAACTCATTATGCGAAGGAATCATCCTCAGCATACTGTTTGGTAAATGCGTAGTCGGATAAGTAGGTACCAAAAGCAGGCTGATATTTCCTATACGAGTATTCACATAATCTACCGGTTCCTTTATTTGAGCAGATGCAAAAGCTGTTGATACAGCCCATAAAAATGCAAGTAAGAAATAAGTATTTTTCATGTTATTCAAATTTTCTGTTCGTTACATTCCCAATGACGGAGGCAAAGAACCTTTAGCTGAAGCCCATTTTTTATTAGGTTTCTTACCCATCACAAATTTTAAAACACCACCATTAAGGATATCTTTATGTAGAATAAAACTCTTGTTATAATTCTTGTTGTTTAATGTAGCCGACTGGATATAAATCTTTCCGACTGAAGCTCCTATTGCCTCAATAACAAACTTTTTGCCATCTTCAAGATGAATCGTACATTTATCAAAACTCGGACTACCAAGAACATAATACGGCAATCCGGGGCAAACCGGATAAAAACCCATCATACTAAACACCAACCATGCCGACATTTGTCCGGCATCATCATTTCCACATAATCCATTTGGTGTAGTATAATATTCATGATCAATAATCCGATGAACCCACTGCTGAGTTTTCCAAGGTTCGCCGGCATAGGCAAAAAGATAAGCTATATGATGACACGGTTCGTTGCCATGCCAGTAATAACCTCCCTCGAAAAACGTGTCCAACCGTTGGATAAATTTATCTTGCCCTCCCATCTGTTCGATTAGCCCGGCAACATCTTGTGGAACATACCAAGTGTAATGATATGGCGTCGCCTCCGTCACAAATGAAACGAATTTATTTACATCAAACGGGCTAATCCAGGATCCATCTGCATAACGTCCACGAGCAAAACCTGTCTCGGAGTCAATTACATTGTGATAATTCTGCGCCCTCTTCATCAACATCTCATAATCACCAGTCTTTCTCAACTTCTTCGCCACCTGAGCCAGGACAAAGTCATCATAGGCATATTCGAGTGTACGCGATACCTGCTCTTGCTTATGGAAAGCATCTTTTACTGAATCTTCCAATGGGATATAACCATATTTGAGATATGATTCCATTGCCCGTCGTCCTTTCCCATCGCGATAACTATCTGTATCATTGTTAACTGTGAATGCATTCTTCCGCATCAGTTTGTAAGCCGCCTCATAATCGAACCCTGGAATATTTTTCATTATAGCATCCCCAAGCATCGCAATACAATGGTCGCCAATCATTGCAGATGTATAGCTGTTCCATAAAGGGAATATAGGCAACCACCCTCCCTGTTCACCCTTGAGTACCAACGAGTGAGCCATGTCACCATCACGTTTCGGATTAAGTATTGTAAAAAGTGGATGCACTGCGCGATAAGTATCCCATTGTGAGTAATCCGCATAATAGACACCACCATACATCTTTCTGACTTGCTTTCCTCCATCAAATTCCGGATAAGAACCGTCAGCATCACTGAAAGCACGTGGAAGGAAATGAGTATTGTACAACGCTGTATAAAATTTTATTTTAGATTCTTCGTTCATTCCCTCGACAGCAACCTGACCCAAAGCCTGCTCCCAAGCATTAGAAGATGCTTTACGCACTTCATCGAAAGTTTGCTTGCCGATCTCTCCATCCATGTTCGTACGAGCATGAGCAATATCAGTAAATGAAGTTCCTACTCTCACTGTCAGTCTTTGAGGTCTCTTGGATTTCAACTTTACCCAGGCAATGTAATGATTTGTTGTCGTACTATCAATTCCCCATGCAGTAATATCGGCATCCAATCGAACCACAAAATGTCCGCTAAAACCGGCAGCTTTACCAAAGCCTTGATAGATCCGGTGGACTGGATTGCTTCCACATATTTCATGCTTAGCTGCATTTATGTGGATAGCCGCAACGCCTTCATCACTATTCGGATCAATAACCACATAATGATCGCCTGCTTTCTGAAAATCAAAGCACATGATGCCGGCACGCGAAAGGCCTGTCAACTCCGCCTTTACATCATAACGTTTCAAAAGCACACTATAATATGATGGAGTAGATACCTCGCCAGAATGATCGAATAACGAAGCCCTAGACACCGGATCTACTTTAAGCGTTCCACTCACAGGCATCACTGTGACACTTCCATAATCCTGCGTACAGGAACCATTCATCCAATGACTAGCACGAAAACCTTCAAACGTATCTTGAAAATAGTAATAAGGCGGATGACACTTTTGCTCAGTCGGCTCCGTCTGTGCAACCCAATTTGTCATTCCGTGCGGTACACCCGTAGCCGGCATAATCTGCCCACGTTCTTCAGTCGAACCCTTTGCCTTGCCCTGAACAATGCGGTTATCCGTTCCTATCAACGGATGAACATACTGAATATAAGTATGTATGCCAGATCCTCCTTCAATAGCACATAGTAAACTTAGTAACAACGCATTAATTATCATAAATCTAAAAATTTAATAACACAAATCCGGATTATTTAGAGAACCGTTTTGATTATCAGCAATCATTGCTCCGTGGAACAAAGGTAATGATTCTTTGCTTATGATCCTAAGGATGGAAAGATTATAATCGAATCCATTTTCATTATCAACCATTGTTTTAAGACAAAGATTTTGTACGTTTGCACATTAATAATTATTTAACAATGAAAAAGGTCATTTTTATCTTATCTCTTTTTTTGTGGGTACCTCTTTGCGTAACGACTCTTTCGGCGCAAACAAATAGGCATGCCAAATATACAATTTTGCTAACTGGTGCGTCTTTTGCCGAACCGGCAAATGGCTGGTTTGAATTAGGATGCGATGCACTGGATGCTGTCGCTATCAACCGCGCTATTGGAGGAGAAGCTATTGCCGATGCTGCCAATCGCATGGCTAAAGGAACCCTGTATTCACAGGAAGAGTTAGAAAAAACGGATGCACTGGTAATCATGCAGGTCCATGATAAAGATGTGTTTGATGAATCGCAATTAAAGGAAAAATACACTGATTATTTAACNCCTTTTGACCGTTCAAACTATGCCGCTGCTTACGATTACGTTATCAAACGCTATATTACCGAATGCTATAATTTGCAGTTCAACGAACATTCAAAATACTATGGAAATAAAAACGGGAAGCCTGCAGTGATTGTCCTTTGTACGCATTGGCATGACGGGCGCGTCATCTACAACACTTCTGTTCGAAAACTTGCTACTAAATGGGGATTCCCCTTAGTTGAATTTGACAAATACATCGGATTCTCAAAAAATATGCTAAATCCTGTAACCAGAGCTCAAACTAGTCTGCTATATTCGCAAGATACGCAGACAACAGATGGCCTAATTTTAGGTTGGCATCCACAACGAGGCAAAGATAAAATGATTCAGCAGAAGATGGCTTCAATCTTTGTTGATGCGATGANNAGGGTTTTACCATTGAAATAAATTGTATAACAAAATAATATTCATTCTAGATACTACACTTAATATGACATTATCATGAATAAACAAATTTATATTCTACTAATACTTATTACAGCATGTTGCCTCAGTGCAACTGCCGTCAATCGTTGGAAAATTAATGCTGATGGCGGAATAACTTGGACTATCAATGGCAATCTGCCGCATGAAGATCATATCGAAATGAGTGGTCTGAAAGTTTCTACCGTCTTGTATTATGGAGTAAATAATAATGGTGCATTCACACTCAACCGCCACATGGTCTGGCCGATGCTCCGTACGATTCCTAATAATACACACGCTAGTCTAATGCGTAATTTCGGCGGGGATGTAACTGAGATGATAAACGTGAACGGACGAACTTTACAAGGCGAGAAAGTAACAGACATCACACTCAACGGAACAATGATTGTAAACAGCACTTTCAACTTTTCGCGCGAAGGCAAAGTAAAACTGACACGAATAATCTTTCCTTCTACTACAAAACCTTCCTTATATGAAAAATATATCCTGAAAAATACAGGTAAAGACCCTATAAACGTTGAAATACCTTTCACACGCTCAGTTATCAACACTGATCCGGAAAAAGGCGTAGACGGCAGTTATAATGTAATAGCAGTTATCAGCGGACGTAAGGCAAAACTGCTTAAATCTGACGAAGAGATTACTTTCAGTGCTTCATATACAGGATATAAAAATGGAGAAAACGAGATAACGCCTGATATCGATAAGGAATTACTGGAACGACAGGCTCTGGTCACTGAATTATGGGGAAAGCTTGTACTTGAATCACCTGATAAAACTATCAATAAAATGTTTGCTTTCGCCAAAATTCGTGCTGCCGAAAGTATCTACGACACTAAAAACGGACTGATGCACGGTCCAGGTGGCGAATCCTACTATGCCGCAATATGGGCAAACGATCAAGCTGAATATATCAACCCGTTCTTCCCGTATTTAGGATACGATATCGGTAACCGTTCGGCTTTAAATGCCTACATGCTTTTTGCCCGCTTCATAAGCCCTGAATACAAACCTATTCCAAGTTCTATCATTGCTGAAGGAACTGATATATGGAATGGTGCAGGCGACCGTGGCGATGGTGCAATGATTGCTTATGGCGCATCGCGTTATGCACTGGCTCGCGGCAACAAAGCCGAAGCTGAAAAACTCTGGCCGCTGATTGAATGGACTCTCGAATATTGCAAACGTCAACTGAATAAAAGTGGAGTCGTAGCTTCAGATACCGACGAGTTAGAAGGACGTTTCCCAGCAGGTAAAGCCAATTTATGTACATCATCACTCTACTATGATGCCCTATGCTCTGCTGTTTTCTTAGGTAAAAATCTTGGCAAATCTGCTTCGCAATTAGCAGATTATACAAAACGTGCCGAAGCAATAAAAAAGAATATTGATAAATATTTTGGAAGCACAGTCGAAGGTTTCAACACTTATAAGTATTATGAAGACAACAATGTGCTTCGAGCCTGGATCTGTATTCCGTTGGTAATGGGCATTTACAACCGCAAAGAGGCAACCATCAATGCGCTGTTTTCACCACAACTATGGACTGAAAACGGGTTGCTCTCACAAGCTGGCAGCGAAACCTTCTGGGATCGTTCAACACTCTATGCTTTGCGTGGCGTCTTTGCCTGTGGTGAGACCGAGAAAGCTATTGATTATCTCAGATATTATTCAAATCGTCGCTTATTAGGGGAACATGTTCCTTATGCCATAGAAGCTTGGCCGGAAGGAGGCCAGCGCCATTTATCTGCTGAAAGTGGACTATATTGCCGCATCATTACTGAAGGGATGTTCGGCATTCGTCCCACAGGGTTACACGCATTTACATTTACACCCCGTCTTCCTAAAAATTGGGATCATATGAGTCTGAACAAGATCGGTGCATTCGGACACGTATTCAACATTTCAGTGAAACGATCAAACAATAAAAACAAACTGAAGGTAACCGTTAATAGCGAAGGAAAAACAATTTGTGACAAGAAGATCAAAGAAGGAGAAGCATTAAATATTAAATTCTGAACCACTCTCATTACAAAATGGAGTGCCCAACTGCGTAAAAGATTTTGTAATCATCTTTTATGCAGTTGGTTTATTTTATAGCTAATCCATTTCTATTTTCAATATTAAAAATATAGAATCCTCGATCAACTTGCATTTGTAAAATATTATCAATATATTTGTAACATAACAAACAAGATATTTTCAATATGTTTGTAATCAGCTAAACCAATAATAGTAAGTTAACATTTTTTGAACTAAACTTGTAATTTATGGACAAAAGTACAGAAAAGGAATGTTCATTCCTAAAACCAATCAAACTACCTGCTATACTACTGTCATTAGTCATGGGAAGTCTGTATGCTTTCCCTGTCTCTGCTGCAAGTATAAATGGAAAGATTGCTCTCACTGGAGCAATCGTCCAACAGAGCAGAAGGACGATACAAGGAATCGTCAAAGATGAAAAAGGGGAACCTGTAACTGGCGCAAACGTCCTAGTAAAAGGGACAACCAACGGAACCGTAACCGATATTGAGGGCAAATTCGCACTGGAAGTACAAAGTGGTGCTACTTTGCAAATCTCTTATCTAGGTTACCTAACACAAGAAATGCCAGCTAATAAGCAGAATTTTACTATTGTATTACAAGAAGATTCCAAAAAACTAGATGAAGTAGTTGTATTAGGCTATGGAGCCCAATCCCGCAAATCAGATCTATCTGCTTCAATTGGCATACTGAAAGATGTTGAAGGATTAAAAGATCGTCCGGTAAGTTCAACGGAAGCGATGCTGCAAGGTCAAATTCCAGGTGTTACGGTTGTAGCGCAAGGTGGCGACCCGACATCAACACCATCTATTGTAATCCGAGGCCAAGGCTCTACTTCTTCAGAAAATGTATTATGGGTTGTCGATGGTGTTCCTGGTGCACCATTCAATGTAAACGATATCGAATCAATCGTTGTATTGAAAGACGCTGCCTCTGCTGCAATCTACGGTGCGCATTCAGGATCTGCCGGTGTAATCCTTGTCACCACAAAATCGGCAAAAGCAGGAAAGCCTTCTATCAATTATGAAGGAACATTCGGCGTTCGAACCGCAACAAATCTTCCACAATCACTAACGATTGAGCAAGAAAAACAAGTTCGTTCACAGTCGTATGCGGCAGCAGGACAAAGCCTTCCCGCAGGATGGGATACAACATTGAATCCGGAAGTGGCTACGACACGAACCGACTGGATGGATGAAATTTTCAGAAGCGCCTTCTATCAACGCCACAATTTTTCAATAAATGGAGGTACCGAAAACTTTACAAACCGAGTATCATTCAATTATAATGATGACGAAGGCGCACTGCTGGGCACATATAACAAAACGATAAGTACCCGCTACAATGGATCATACAAAATAGACAAATATATAACCATCAGCGAAGATGCTACTTATAAGGAAACAAAAAAACGTGGGACAAACACTGACAGCGGCTATTCGGGCGTCATCCTTTCGGCTTTATACATGCCAAGAAGTGCCGTTCCATATTACGAAGATGGTTCATTTGGTGGGGTCTGTAGCTTGAATAGTCAATTTGCCAACATTCATGGAGACGTAATTAACCCACTGCGGACCCTTTTAGCCAACACGCTGAGAGATCGCACAAAAGAATATTCTACTTCTACCCAGTTGAAGATAGAAAACATCATCACGGGCATGAAATTCATTAGCCGTTTTACCTATCGAAATTCGAACTGGTTCTACAAAAATTTCACACCGAAAGCCACCGAACCGGGTAAGCCGAACGGAGTTAATGAACTATCATATAATACAAGTACGTACAACTATTGGGAAACAGAAAACACATTGACATACGACAATACATTTGATAAACATTCCATTGGTGCATTGATTTCGACAACAGCCGACAGGTCAAGAACGAGAGGCTTTACAGCCGGTGGGCGAAACTTTGATAATGAAGATGAAATTTATCAATATCTAAACTATGCTACAACAGCAGTTGCTTCGACAGACTACTATTCGGATCCAGATAATAACGTGGCTGTTATTGGCCGACTGTCCTACAGTTATGACAACCGTTACTTCCTTACCGGATCATGGCGTCGTGACTGGGCCGGCCGTTTACCGGACGGTCATAAGAGTGGTGACTTTCCTGCTGTGACTGCCGGATGGAAACTCTCTGAAGAAAAGTTCTTTCCAAAAAGTGATGCACTGTCACTAATTAAACTTCGTGCAAGTTGGGGACGCATTGGTAATCTGGGATCAATTTCTACCGCCTATGGAAGTCCGACACTTTCAAAAGACGGTAACAACGATGGCAAGCAGGTAGGTAAAGATGCAACCATCACAAAAAACTTACTGTACCTGGGTACAGCTTTCAACAAAAATCTGACTTGGGAAACTTCTGAACAAACTGACTTGGGTATTGATTTTAATATGTTTAAAGAACGTCTGATTGTTTCAGCCGACTTCTTTTTAAAAAGGACCAAAGACTTGATCCAAGAACAGACTTACGGATGGCCAAACTACATAGGTATGAGCCCAATGTTGATTAATTCGGGTGAGATCCGCAACCGTGGTTTCGAATTTCTGGTAAACTGGAACGACCGCATTAACAAAGATTTCTCATACAACTTTGGAGCAAATCTGTCGATTATCAAGAACTGGGTTTATGATATCGGGGTCACCGACGAAAGCGGCAAAAAATCAGTCTGGTCGCATAATGATAACTTCCGTGGAACCCTGTATCCATATCGCAGTGCTGAAGGAGAGCCGTTGTATTCATACTATCTGATTAAAACTGACGGGATCTTTCAGAGCAATGCCGAAGCTGCAGCTTATGTAAAAGATGGAAAACGTATCCAACCGAATGCCGTTGCAGGCGATCTGAAGTTTGTCGATGCCAACAACGACGGTAAGATCGATGACAACGACCGTCAATATATGGGCAGCTACATGCCACGACTCACCTTCTCTTTAATGGGTGGATTCAATTACAAGAAATTATCGTTCAACATGATGTTGCAAGGTGTTGCCAAAACAAAAGCCTTCAACGCCTCAAAGTTTATCCTGCTCAATGAGACACAGGGCGAATTCAATCGCTGGAATAAGATTCTCGACGCATGGTCGACTTCCAACACCGGGAGCGATATTCCACGTATTACAAAACAGGATTCGAACGGAAACTTCGAGACTATCTCCGATTACTATTTAGAGAATGCTTCCTATCTGCGTCTAAAAAACGTAACCATTGGCTATGATCTAACCGACCTCATTCGTACGTCATCTTATCTTGGTGATCGAAAGAGCGCATTATCACTTTATGTCAGCGCCGAGAATCTGTTTACGATTACCGGTTACTCCGGTATCGACCCTGAAGTTGGTGGAAAGGGTCTGGATGGATGCAAGTATCCCGTTTCGAGAGTGTTATCATTAGGTATTAAATTAACTTATTAAGGAGGATGCTAATATGAAAAGATATTTATTATCCATATATATTTTGCTAATTGGGACATTGCTGACTTCATGCAGTGATTTTCTAGACGTGACACCCGAAGGCACGCCAAGTCAAAACACATTCTTTAGAACTGATAAAGATGCTACCGATGCTATTGATGCCCTATATTGGATTATGGGACAGGAAACCACCTTCGGACGAAACTTATTCTACGAACAGGCAGGTGGCGGCGACGATTTTATTTGGGGTCGTTCACGTGGATTCAACACATTGGCAAATTTTCACTTCACTGGTGATGAAAGTCCGCTACGTGAAAACTGGGAAATATTCAACCAGTATATCGCTCGTGCAAACTGGATCATCTCTTCACTGCTGAAAAAAGGCACAGGTAATCTCTCAGCTATCGAAACAAGAAGCCTCGGCGAAGCCTATTTCATGCGCGGATGGTGTCATTTCATTTTGGCTTACCGCTATGGGCGCGCCGATCAAGGTATTCCATTCACACGCTACGAAGATTATGGGGATGGATATGACTACTCTATTCCCGAACAACAGGCTTCAGTCATGAAAAACTATGAAATGGTTGTTTCCGATCTTGATAATGCAATCAAATGCCTACCCTATTTCTCTGAATATGCCGAGTCGAACTGGGGTCGGGCTCATAAAGCGGCAGCAATCGCTCTAAAGGTTAAAGTGCTTGCTTATTGGGCACAATATGACAATTCAAAATGGGCATTGATTCCAGAGCTAGTCAATACGCTAGAAACCGACTGCGGACGAGGGTTACTTCCTCATTTTGCCGATGTATTTAAAATTGAGAACAACTGGTCGAAAGAGTATATCTGGTCAGTCACATCCAAAGGTTCAAGCGAAGCCGGGAGTGAATTTCCTGGCGTTGTTCTCGAAAATAAAGGATGGGGTAAATACAACGGTTGGGGGTATATGAAACCGACTCTCGGTCTATATGAAGAGTTCAAAGATGGTGATGAGCGTCGCGCTGTCACTTTACTTGAGTACGGGCAGAAGTTCACTTTCTTGGGCGAAGAACGCAGCTACTATTCAGCTTCCGACTTTGAATCAGGATTCATGCTAAACAAATATATGGAGCCCTTCTCTTATGGTTCAAATGGAGATCTAACAACCAATCCGCATATCTCACAAAATGGTGATGATCCAACAACTGATTTAAACTTGCCACTAATTCGTTTTGCTGAAATGGTACTCTTCAAAGCTGAAGCGCTGATTCAACTAGGACGAGGTGCCGAAGCAGCAACCGAGCTAAACCGTCTGACTTCAAGAGCTGGGTTAGGTAATGTATATACCATTGCTACCATGAACGATCTAATGCACGAACGTCGTTGCGAATTGGCGGGCGAATTCACCGATCGCTTTGCAGATTTAAAGCGCTGGAAGCAATACGACAAACTGAATGCGCCAAAATACGGACGCCATTATGCCGATCGTACAAATCCGAACAGCACTTGGACGAAAGTTCAAATTTGGCCTTTAGGATCTGAGACCCGCGCATTCGAACCAGACTACGACATGGTATTTCCTTATCCGACACAAGAAGTGGCTAAAGCCGGTGGCAAACTGAAACAAAACCCAATAGGTAATTAAGTAACCAAACAAATTGTATTCTTCTAATATATGTATAAACGCGGATCAATCCATATCAATCCGCGTTTATTATTATATATAGATGCAGCTTCGTTGTGATAATCACTTCGAAAAATCTCTAGGCGCTGGAATAGGAGGCAACGGCTTGCGGTTTTGCAATTCCTTCATCACTTCCTCTATAGCACAATTGAGCTGCTGATCTTCGCCACTATATTCCTTGATCGGATCATTATCAATCAGGATATCCGGATCCACACCATGGTTCTCTATAATCCACTGACCGGTTTTTACATCATAACTGGTAAAACAAGGGACGCGAATATCGGTTCCATCCATATAAGGTAATGAACCTGAAATACCAATAATACCACCCCATGTACGCGTACCAATCAGTTTACCCAGTCCCAATGCACGGAATCCCCAAGGAAATAGATCGCCATCAGAAGCCGAATATTTATTGATGAGGCACACTTTTGGACCAACCTGCGTAGCATCAGGTATGGTAAAAATATGTGAAGAAAAACGACCCATTGTGAGACGGTACGGCTCACGTGCCAGACGTTCAAGAATCATTGGAGATACATTTCCCCCACCATTTGCACGATCGTCAATGATGAGACCTTTTTTATCCAACTGCGGATAGAAATAACGTGCGAATTCATTCAACCCTTCAGAACCCATATCCGGAATGTAGATATAACCGACTTTACCGTTTGTTGCCTTGTCTACCTTCTTCATATTCTCCTGAACCCATGCATAATGATAAAGAGGATATTCATCATCAATCGGACTAATGATCACCTTGCGGGCACCAGTCAATTCAGGTTTGGCATTAATTGAAAGTTCGGTCGGAACGCCAGCCTTACCTACCAGCAATGCGTAAATATCTTTAACTGTCGTCGTTGCCACACCGTCAATAGCTACAATATATTCACCGGCTTTCACATTAATCCCCGGGTCAGTCAGTGGCGATCGAAGACTTTTATTCCATGCTACGCCTTCTAATATTTTGTCTAGGCGGAAAAATCCACTTTTGTCACGCGAAAGTTCGGCACCCAATAATCCGGTACTAATTCTTACCGCATTTTTTGCCTCGCCCATAGCTACGTAAGCATGACCGGATACCAATTCGCCAATCATCTCGCCAATTACATAATTAAGATCAGTACGATTCTTTACATAAGGGACAAGGACAGCATACTTATCGTGCATAGCTTTCCAATTAATGCCATGCATCGTCGGTTGATAAAAACCGTCACGATAAACGCGCCAAGCCTCATTAAATATCTGTGCCCATTCCTGTGGATAATCAACGGTTATCTTGATATTCGAAAGGTTGATAGGTTTGCTCAGATCAGCCTTTCCTGAAGGAATATCCATTGCATATAACTGATCCCCTTTTATGAACAACGCTTTCTTGCTGCCATAAGTTACATTCATGGATGCACCCTCGGCCACTGTTTCCTCCTTCTGATCATTTAAATCATACACTTTTGTAGTACCTTTGTTCCAATAATATACTTTTTTACCATCAGAATAGAAATGGCCGTAATAAGAACCACTCAAAGGAAGCTTGAGAACTCGATCTACAAGGCCATCAACATCTATTTTTACAGCTGTCACAGTATCTTTCTTGTTTGCCTTAATGTCTTTCTTATCAGAATTGGCACCCTTCTTTGAAATACTACTTATTAGAGCATCATCCTTCTTTTCTCTATTTACCTGTGCATCTTTCTCAAGAAAAGGTGAAGGTGTATCTTTAGAGAGCAATACCAGATATACCCCATACATATTATTGTAAACATGATTCCACTCCATTGAACCATAATTAGGGTTGAAATCGCGGGCAGAAGAGAAAATCAGGTACTTCCCGTCTGTGCTGAAAATCGGAGAGCCAGAATTATACCATTTGTCGGTAACTGCATATTCTTTCTTTTCCGTCAGATTATAAATATAAATGATACTGAAATCATTATTTGCTTTCCGAGTATAGGCAATCCATTTGCTATCAGGTGAAAAAGAAAGATCTTCAGGCCATCCCAAAGAATCCTGCATCAGCGTTGTCATCTGTTTCGAAGCAACATCAACCACTCTCAAACGATTCTTTCTATCTGCGTAAACGATCGTCTTGGAGTCCGGACTCAATTTAAACGCCTCTATATAAGTATCATTCTCTTTTGTCAACTGCACAGGCTCACCACCATTAGCCTCCTGCATGAACAGTTCTGTCTCACCGGTCTGATCAGACACGTAGACAATAAACTTCCCATCGGAAGACCATACAGCATCACGTTCATGAACGCCCGGCGTACGAGTAATATTTTTCGTTACGCCTTTATCCGTAGGCAAATTAAGAACTTCACCTCTGGCAGAAACCGTTACACGTTCACCATCTGGTGAAAGGCTGGCATTGGTAATATAATCAGATCCATTCTTGATTTCACTGCGGGCATAAATATTATCTGAGTTCAATATAATATTTACCCTTTCTGTCTTTTTGTTTGTAGCATCCAGCTTATAAATATATCCCGCATTTTCAAAAACAATGGTAGTTCCAAAGACGCTTGGAAACTTTACATCATAGTCAGTAAAATTAGTAACCTTCTCAGTGACTTTGGTTTTTGTATTATAAACAAAGACGTTCATAATCCGATCTCTGTCTGAAAGAAAATAAATTTCATCTCCGACCCACATCGGAAAAATATCCTGAGCTGGATTGTTTGTTACGTTCTCGACTGTCTTTTTTTCCGGATTATAAATCCAAACGTCATCAGCCATGCCTCCTTTATAATGCTTCCAAGTACGAAATTCCCGCATCACACGATTGTATGCCAATTGTTTTCCATCAGGCGAATAACTACAAAAACCACCCTCAGGCAATGGAATAGCATCCGAAAGACCACCCTCCTTATTGACCTTATACAATCTCCCTGCAAAACCATCATTAATGCGGTTGCGGTATACAATCTGCTTGCCATCAGGGGTCCAAGTCATAACAATATTATTAGGCCCCATTCGGTCTCCCAAATCATCACGATTATTTGTAGCTGTATAGGTAACACGCACCGGTTCTCCACCAGAAGACGACATAGTATACACTTCCGTATTGCCGTCATACTGCCCTGTAAAAGCTATCGTCTTTCCATCCGGCGAAAAACGAGGAAACATTTCATAGCCCACATGCGAAGTCAAACGTTGCGCTTCACCTCCGGCAACCGGGACCTTATACAAATCGCCTGCATAAGAGAAAACGATCTCATTTCCATTGGTGGCTGGAAAACGCAATAAGCGTGCCTCTCCATTGGCCATCAGTAATGCAGGCAAAAAAGATGATGCTAATAAAGCACTCAAAATAATTTTCTTCATACTAACTCAACTATTACTTTTTCTCAAAATCATTCAAAAACAACTTACTTATTTAAAAAGAACAAAAGAAAGAAACCAGAAACGGAACAGAAAAGTCCATTAGCATTCCGTGAAAGATGGAAACAAAAACCAAGTCTTTACCTGAACAACGAGTAATTATCGGTAGTGTTGTATCCATCGTTGTCGCAGCACCTGCGCAAATCGGAGCTAAACGTCCAAAATATTTCACAAAAAGCGGTGAGCCAAGCAAAGTCATAATTTCCCTTATCAAATTTGCTATTAGCGCTATGATACCCAACTCTGTGGCTATCGGCAGTCCTAAG
>JGI2065J20421_1000511_pt1 | contig 46200 bp, 32 predicted proteins | sample Biomet5_FD_20421 | JGI IMG/M metagenome (IMG submission 20421)
GTTTAGAAAAAGCTGAAGGGACTGTTAATAATCATGTTTATAGCATTAATATCACAATTGCAGGTCAAGGTAAGTCTACTCCGATTGGCGATGAGAAGGCTAACTTCTTTGTTAAGGCTACTGTTGATGATTGGGCTTATTTAACCCAGAGTTCGGTTATTAAGTAAAGGTATAAATGAATAAGAGTCTCCTACCAGAGGAGACTCTTTATTTGTTGGTCATAGATTTAAGGCAGGAGATAAGGATCGAACATGTTAGAAGCCTTTTTTACCGTTGTAAAAGTATCAAATTTTGTTGTGATACTTTTATCTATTAAATAGAAAGGTGTACCGACTTCTCGAATTAGTCATGTATATTACTTTTGTGGTAATAATTGATTATAAATAAATAGATATATGGAGTTAAAAAATTTATTTTTAATAATGTTTATTATTTGTTCATTTTTCTCATGTTCAGATAATAACGATCCAACCACAAAGGTTAAAACGCCCATTATTGCTGATGCAACGATGGCATTGTCTGTTCAAACAGATACTAAAACAAAAGCGGAGGGAGATGCTGCGACAATTACAGCTGACAAACAAATCAAATCATTATTAGTAGCTGTTTTTAATAAAGGAGCTTATACGAGTAATGGCTACGCAGATGGTGATTTGGTTTATACTTTATTCATTTCTTATGATAATCCCGAACAGGAAGCGATTGCTTCCGGTGGAGGTCTTCTTTCAGGAGCAACTCAATTATTGATTGTGGCTAATCCGGAAAGCAATTTTGTTAATACTATTCAAGGTTATGTAAATACCAACAAAGGAGCCGGGCATTATAATCTTACGGATGTTCAGGCACTTCAAACTTCTTTGGAAAATGAAACAACAACCGGAACTAGTTATAAAGGTTTGACTATGAGTAGTAGTCCGATCGATGTTACATTTGTTACGGGTGTTAATTATATAGGTTATGCAACTGCCAAAGGCGCTTATATGGATGAAGGTGGGGCAGGTCAGGAGATATATGGGCAGAATATTGTTTTATCAAGGACAGTTGCCTATATTCAATTAAATTCTCTATCACTGACCTCTTCGAGTGAATTTACAAGCGTAAGTTTTGTGCCGACTGAGGTATTTGTTGCAAATGTAAAAAGTAAATCTTTGGTTACTCCGGTTAATGGTTCGATTGAAGTAGCATACGATGATGCAAATTCGTTCTATTGGGTTGGTGATAATGCATGGACAACTGCAGTAGGTTTGTATAAGGTAGGTGTTTCTGTATACCAAGCTGATTTAGGAAGAGTATTTAGGGGGAGTCCTAAATTAGATTTATCAGGCGCTTCGACTGTTACTTTTAATAAGGCTGATTTATCAGGATATGGGAATAGCTTTTTCTATGTATATACGAATCAAAACGGGGAAAGATTAACCGCTACTGATGCCGAAAAGAATCATACGCTGTTGGTCATTAAGGGCGATTATACTTACAAGCCGGTAGCTGAAAATGATGAAACAGTAACTGAAAAAGATCGTTATTATACAGTCATAGTGAATGACAGTCGTTTTATACAGGGTAGTAATGATACGGCAAACGGAAAGCACATTATTCGGAATACTAAGTATTTTGTTGATCTGACAATTGCCGGTACAGGTAGTGATAGTCCATATATATCAGGCGCATTTGCTCATGTATCTGCAAAGGTTTATGTGGCTGCATGGAATGTGGTTAGTATAAATTCGGATGTTGATTAATTATTCGATGACTGATGAATATGAAAAACGAAAAAAACAGGTAATTATGAAACATATATCATTACTTAAGCAGTCTCTTTTATTAGCAGCCGCAGCGTTTACAGCATTGTTTACCGGTTGTATTAATGAAGATCTGGCGGAGTGTAGCAAACTGACTATTCAGGTTCAGAATGCAGCTGGCGAAGACATTACTAATCTGGGAATGGTGGAGGATGCAACGCTCTATTTTTTTGACACTAATAATAACTTGATTGAGAAGCGTATCGTGGATAAAAATTTTATTCTCAATCATACGGTTGTTGACTTGAGTAATTATAAAGACAATACCAAATTGCATATTGTTGCGTGGGCTAATCTAAAGAGCGACAATCAGACCGTCGCTGATCCAAAATCTTTGAATGAACTATCTCTTTCATTGAAGAGTGCAAACGGCTATGCGGTTTCTCCGGACAGTCTCTATTACGGAAACAAAGACGTAACAAGTCTGGGTAGCGGTATCACAGGTGGTGATGGATATATTCCGGTAAAGATTAAGACCGGTTCGCTTTCAATCAAGACGTCAGGACTTTCGAATGCGGTTCGTTTTTACGGTTTGAAGAGCGCAACAGATTTTAATTATTATATGACGCGTACTTTGAATGCTTACGATTATGCCGGCATACAGACGGGCGACAGCGTCACTTATAATCCTGCAGGCGAATATGATTCGTCGCAGGAATGGGAAACGCAGGGTGTTCAGGATCAATATTCGAAAGGAGGCAAGCAAAATGTTTTTGCCGGCACAAATTTGGGTGTGACATTAAAGAGTACGACAGGCTCGCTTAACGCACAGGTTACTGAAGCGTTGAATGTGGAAACCGGTAAGATGGAACCCCTGATGGTGAATGAAGGTGGGCGTCTGGATGTGCTGATTGAGTTTGGCGTTGATGGAACGATATCTGCGAAGATGCGCATTACACCGTGGGGCGTTGTTGATGATGGCATTGTATTTTAATCTCTAATATAGTTTAGTCATGAAAATAATAAATATATTAATTGCAGGTTTGTCTTTCCTGGCTGTAGTTAGCTGTTCTAAGGATGATAACGGGAACGGTGAAACGAATAATCCGAGTGAGATGAAGGCTGCAAAATTGAATATAACAGTAAAAGCTTCCGGACCGACATCGGCAACCAAAGCTGATGACGACGATCCGAATGCATTGGAGGGAGAAAAGAATATCAATAACATTCAGGTGATAACCTTTAATAATGATGGTTCACAGATACTGGCTACGCCGTATTATTCGAATAGTGTCTCTTCAACAGATGGTGAGATTACAGTTACAGGTATTGCTACGAAGGCAACAAGGGCTGTGATTGCAATCGTTGCTAATGCGCCATCGGGAATGTTTGACGATGTGACGTCTTATGATGGTTTCAAAGCGAAGATAGTCCAACTTTCAGATCAGTCACAGTCGAATCTGACGATGAGTGCGCAGGTCATTACCTCTACAACGGATTTGACAAGTGGTGAGAATTATTTAGGATACAGTACACAAACCAATATCAACAATTTGAATACACCGATTGAACTGACTCGTTTAGCGGCTCGTATCGAATTGGTCGGTGCGACAACCAATTTTTCTTCGAAAGCAGCTCTGGATGGTCGTACCGTTCGTATTAACAGCATTCAGGTTATAAATCAAAAAACGGCGTCGCTTTTTGCTAGTACAACATATTGGGGACCCGTATTGGTTGCTGATAATTATAGCGATGGGGCTGTTAATTCTTTTACAGATTTGACATTTAATGCAAATAGCCCATTGGCAACAACGGTCTATCGTCATTATGTGATGGAGAATACTGATTTAAACAATCCGTTGTTTGACTCAACAAAACCAACAAAGATCATGGTCAATGCAACTTTACTTGCCACTTCTGATTATCAGATTGAGACAAAGTCTTTTGTCGCTACTATTAATTCGAATGGATTGCTTCAACCTTGGAAGCATAATTATGTAAAGCGTAATTATATTTATCGTTTATCATTAACCTTTGGTCCGGATAGCTTTACAGGCATTCCAAATTCAACGCCAATAACGCCTACTCCGGAGCCTGAAACAAGTAATTTGGATGTTCAAGTAGAGGTTGTTGGTTGGGGACCGGTAACGCAGGTAGTTGTAGTAAAATAGTTTTTAGAACAAAGATTATAAACAATTAAATTATAAATAATATGAGAATTCGGAATATATTATTAGGAGGAATGTTTGTTGTTTTGATGGCCGGCTGTTCAAAAGACGAAACAGTAGATTATTCGACAATGGGGGCTGTTGACGCTTACGTATCTTTTGGGGTAAAAACAGATACACAAACAAAAGCCACAACAGATGATTCGGGAACTAATGTATTTAATAATGAAGCTAACATTAAGAGCTTGACTGCTTATATTTTTAAGATTTCAGGTGCTGATACAATATTAGCAGCTAATAAAACAGTTTCTCTTACTACGGGAGAAACTACTATTAATGAAATCAAACATTTGAATGTAAAAGTAACCCCGACTAGTGATGGAACATCTTCTTCGGATACATTTGTTGCTGTTTTTTTAGGTAATTGTGAAATCAGCTCAACTCCATCAACTCTTACTAATTTGAGAAAAATGGTTTTGACTAAAAATGCTGACAATTATGCCTTCGGTGATTACTTGCCTATGGTAAGTAAAATTATTAAATTTACCGGTTTAAAACCAAATATTAAAACTGAAACTTTAACAACAACAAGTACGACGTTTTATGAAAATTGGGTAAAAACCGGTGGTGGTATTACAACTACTGAAGCTTCAACAACAGATCCTGAAACTATTTCAGCGTCTCTTTATCCTTCATCAGATTATGTAGTGATGACACGTTTGATTTCAAGAGTTCAGGTTGAATCTATATCAGTTAAGCTTACTGATTATCCAGGTGCTTCACTAAAAGTTGTCGGTGTAGCATTAGCAAATGTAAAACCTCAGTCTACATTTGAGGCTGGGACGGGCGATTATCTTAGAGGTTATTCTTCTACTGCATATGCTCCTGTTCAGTACTGGATTGCACCTAATAGTTCTATAAAGGATAGCTTTAAATCTTCGGATTATGAAATAAAGGCTGCTAATGGCGCAACAACAACTACTACTTTTGAAAATACTGATACTAAGAAGTTTATTAAATACATATTTTCAAATGGCGCAAGAACCTCTAATGATGTGAATGCAGCTCATACAGATGGTATTTATGAGACAGGTCTTATTATTATTGCAGATTTTACAAATGCAGCTAATGTAACGACTAGAACTCATATGCGTGTACTTCTTAAGGATGCAAGTGTTGATAATATAACAAAGGTCCTTCCGAACTATATTTATAAGTTGACTATTTCTGTTACAGGAGAAGGTTCACCTAATGAAGATGACCTTTTGTTGAACGCACATGTTTCTGCTAAGGTTGTTGTCAATCCATGGAATGTAGTTGATATTACTGAAAATGACGCAAATTGATTATAATTTGTATTTTAAAGCAAAAGACAATCTGCATTTATAGGTTGTCTTTTGTTTTTATGTCTTCTCTGATATTCAATCCTTCTCTTTGAATTAGAAAAACTATAACTAAATGTTTTATCGGCGTTTCTATCTAATCTAAGGGTAGATCTATCAATCTTTCAATGTGCGATTTTCACCTATTAATCTTGACATTTACGCCTATCGCCAAATAGTTATTATCCTTTTACATTTGTATTCTGATTAAAAAGGAAAAATACATTTGGTTATGAAACTGAAAAATATACTTTCAATTTTTTGCTTTTTAGCATTGGTTGTTTCTTGCTCCTCTGATGGTGACGCGATTATGAATGATGTGACAGCAAGTTCAGATCAGTCAATTGTTACATCTACAAATGCTTTCATTTCTATGAATCTTACATCTAATGTTTCTTCTACGAAAGCTACCGGTGAGGCTGAAAATGGCGGTACCAATTCGACAGTGGGTCAAGCTATTTCTTCTTGTTCTCTCATCCTTTATAGAGGTACTGAGCTTTTGGCAATCCGCGATGGTGTTGCCGTAAATAATAATGTAGTTGAAGGCTCTATTCTTACAAAGGTGAGAGATGGTGTTAAATTGATGGTTATTGCAAATTCAACTATTAATTTTTCGGGTTATACGTCTTTGAGTGCAATTAAGGCCGCTGTACAAACGGTTTCAGCATTTAATGAAAACAAGTTGCTGAAGGTTGGTGAAGCAGATGTAACTTTTGAAGCGACTGGTGATAATTCAAGTTTTAAAGCCTCAACTGGTACGGCAAAAACTACCGAAAATACTTTTACTGTAACAGTGCCTGTAAATCAGTTATCTGCCAAAATTGAATTATCTGAATTTAATGTTATTTATAATGCCAATTCAAAAAATGCAGATGTAACAATTACTTCTGTTTCACTAAGTAATATTAATACAGAAATTCAAACTGGGGGTATAGAGGTCTCTGGAATTTATAGTAATAAAACATGGTCAATAGCATCTCCTATTAAGGTCTATGATGCTGCTTCAAGTTCACAGATCGCTTTGTCTACAGCAATGGATGGGAATATCCCGGTATTCTATTCTTTTCCGAACACAAACGCAAGTAAACCTGTAACCATGTCAATATCCTTTAAGGTTGGATCAAACACTTATGAGAAATCATTTGTTATCAATCGTCCGACATCTGCAAATTTCACAAACAATACAAATGGAACATATGTAAAGTCTAACTATATTTATCGTTTGAAATTAAATATGACGATTACGAATAGGGATGTCGATTTGAGCATTATTTGTTATACTCAAGATTGGATCAATCATACGGTTAGTGAATCTTTAGTTGAAGTAACTGAATAATTAACGGGTAAAATTATATATTATGAAGATAAAGATAAAGATTATAATATTAACAATGATTGTAACAGTCGGAAGTTTTATGGCATGTACCTCTGAATCGTTAGATGATCCTGCTGCGGCTAATGGAGCCGTTTCGATTGTTTTTTCAGTAGGTGATACGCGTACAAAGGCTGTAGCTAATGATTATACCTATGCTACTGATAAGGAAATTACAATTAATAGTTTTCATATCGCTTTATTTAATGCTGATGGAACAACGAGAATAGCCACCTCTGATGTGACTTCGCCAACACCTCTTACGGATGCCTCTGTAGTTGGAGGAAAACAGTATTATCAGACTAGTTTTTCCAATATATCTAGTCTTGATTATCCGGATGTGAAGGTTGTGATTGTTGCAAATTATAAAGACAAGAAAGATAAAAATGGTAATGCTTTAGATTTTTCTAATTGTACAACATTGGCTTCTTATGGAACAGTTGTTGAAAGTGCAACTACAAACTTTAGTGATACAACTAATTTAATGAAAGTGGGTATTGCTTCAGGTTCACTTTCTGTTGGTGGAGCAAACCGGATTATAGTTCCGCTAACTCAGTTGACTGCAAGAATCGATTTTGGAGGTATAACAGTTGCTGACACAAAAGTCGCGACTAAAGCAACCACGATTGATGAGAGTTCGATTACTTATACATATTTGGATGCTACTGCGGCGGGGAATAATCTTGCTTCCTTACAAGCTGTTGTTGCTTCGGATCCGAATGTTAAGCAATATTCGGATATTACGTGGAATGATTATAATACCTGGTGGGAAACTTATGGTGGTTACTTTCATAAAGTTTATAACTTCTATTATTCTTATTATCAATCTCGTGTTATTCTTGTCAAGAAAGTTTATCAGCAAACAACAGATCTTGAATCCGCTTCTTCGACTCCTTCATTTGTCGTAACAAATGCTACTTATAGTGGAACAAATTTATCTTCGGATATTTCTATTTTTGATAATACAAAGATAGAGAATACACAAGTAAATTATGCTGGTTCAGGTTTGGGTACTGTCCCTTTTGTTTTTTATACTTATGAGCGTAAAGCAAGCACCAGTAATCCTTTAAAAATGACAATAAAAGGATATTTTAATACTGCGGCAACTCAACAAACCTCTACGGTTACTGAATATGGGTATATGATTCAGACAAGACCATCGGGTGGCTGGTCATCAACAGCACCTACTTCGTCTCAATTGGCTGCGGCTGCAACAACGTTTGTTCCCGTTTCTTCTTTAACGACTACAGTTGTTACTGGAAATAATGAAAAATATTCAGCGGAAAAGACATACACACTTAATTTAGGCGCCTATGATTTTGTAAAGGGGAACTGTTACAAGATAAGTGGAACAGTTCTTCCATCATATGACGAAACTATTTATTGGCAGGTAGTTAATTGGACAACTGGTAAAGATATTACTATTCCATCATTTGAATAATTAGAGAAAGGGTAAGAGTATGAGATTTAGAAATATTACAATGAGACAATGTAAATTATATAGTATTGGGTTGTTTTTTGCCGGGTTATATTTGTTGATCGGATGTCAGGATGATGAACTGGTAAATAGAAGTTCGGTAGATGAAGGGGTTCCGGTGACGGCCGTTTTCTCATTTTCTTCAGAGAACAAAGCCGATGTAGCTGTTACTAAAAGTGCTCTTTCTACGGCTGTTGAATTCAAAGTGTACGATATGTATGTTTTTGTTTTTAAGAACGGTGGCTCATTAGAGAAAGGGTTATGGTATGATAATTCATCAATAGCTTCTATCACTGAGTCGGAAAAAACAGATGATGCAAGTGTTACCGCAGGTAAAATTTCAATGAAGATTACTTCCGGTCGGAAACAAATATTTGCCGTGGCTAATGTAGGGAGTGATGCTACATTGCTTGCTTCTTTGAAAGCTATTACAACCGTAAATCAACTGAAGGAATTAAAGGCCTCTGTAATTAATGCAGATGCGCCGACTTATCGTGGTAATGGTCGATTTTTTATGAGTGGTTCTTATAATGCAGCAGAAGATCAACATGTTTCTTATACTTCCGGAGGAAATGTTACGGTTAACATTGATGGTTCATTGTCAACAACTGGTAAGATATATTTTTCGCATTTGGATTCAAGAATAACATTTAATATAACTACGAGTGTTAATGGAGTAGTAGGAGATGCTTCAAAAGAAACACCCACATCAATTACATTTATCCCGAAAGGATATAGAATTGTTAATGTTCCAACATCTTGTTATTTGTTTGAAAGGCCGATGACGACAGAAAGTCATGATTCCGGTCCGTATAGTGCTACCGGTGTAGTAAATGACTATACAGGTTTTGATGAATTGACTCAATCCGATGGTAGTTATTATGGAGGTGATTTTACTTTCTATATGTTTGAAAATCGAAAATCAGCTAAAGCCATAGCAAGTAATTATGCTGATCGTGAACGTCAAGACAAGGATGCCAATGGATTGAATGGTGCTTTTACTTATGCTAATGCTGATGCGGCTTATGTAGAAATTGTTGGTGCATATCATGAAACCTATACTCAGAATGGTGTTCAAAAAGAAAAAACGGCGGATGTAAAGTACACTATTCATTTAGGATATCTTGGCAGTGATGCAAATGACTATAAGAGTGAACGCAATTGTAATTATACGTATACAGTAACTATTAAGGGTGTTGATAATATAGAACTTGAAGTCACTTCTTCGCAACAAGGTGAGACTTTTACAGAGAATCAACCGGGAGCTGAAGGTGCTGTAGTAAAGGCAGATAAATTCTATTATGTAGATGCTCATTATGTGGAACAGTCGGTTACATTTACGAAAAAAAGTATTGATGATAATTCTACATTCATGGTGAAAACTCCGTATGATAATTATGGCAAGGGCTCTAGCGCTGTAGATTATAAGTGGGTTACTTTTGTTCAAAATAGGAAAAAAGGGGATGGTGTATATTCTTCGGATTTTGTCTCTTTTCCTAGAGATGAAACGAAACGTCTGGATGTGTCTCAGGTTATTGCGAAGTTAATATCGGATAAGAAAAATATGACGAGTTCTTCAATTTATGATAGTAACGGTAATGCTGTATTTACCATGTTTATTGATGAGTATTATTATGATTATGATCCACGAAATACCCAAAAAACTGTTCCATGGACAGATTTTGTTAACGGAGCGAATCGTGAAATGTATATTATTTGTAATACGTTATATAGTAAAGATACGAAAAGTAGTTTGACTTCTTCGGCCGTGGCTATTATACAGAAACCAATACGTACATTTTATAGTAGTAGTATGACAACCGGTTGGGGAGTTGAATCCGAAAATGAAGTGGCATATACAGATCATGATGGAAGTCGGCTACCTATTAAAAATAGTACAGTAGGAAAGGTTTTGCAAACGGATTATAGGTCTAATGGCCGTTATAATACATTTCAAAATATACATTATTCTAGTACGAGCAGCTGGAATACGTTTGTTGATCCAGCCACGAATTATATAAAGGAAGTCACGAATATTGCTTTATTGCAGATGGCTTGTTTACAAAGAAATCGTGATTTGAATGGAGATGGAATTATTCAGCCTAATGAAATCCGTTGGTATATGCCGGCTGTCAATCAATTGACAGGATTATTTATTGGTCGTGATGTGATTCCAAATGAAGTTCAGTTATTTCAGAATGGTACTACTGTTACTCGCGATGAACGTGTAACCAATTCAGGAAATTATCGTAAGTTCCATTTTACAAATAGTAATAATATTCAGTTTTGGGCGGAGGAAGGTGCTGCTACTGGAAGTGATTATATGAATGATGGTTATTGGGATTATCGTTGCGTAAGAAATATCGGTGTAAATTATAATATAAAAACGAGTGCCCCGACGACAACTCCAGAGGTATCTGATTATGCTGTTAAGAAGGTAGAAGGTTCTTCTATTTATATTGATTTGTCAGCTGTTAATCCTAAAGCTTTAAGATCGACGAGCGATAATGGTTTTCCTTTGGCTGTAACGAATGAATTAAGCGAATATAATCGACCATATACTTCATTCTATGTAGCTAGTGAACATGAAAATACTCTCGTTTATAAAGAGGCTATTTATAATAATTCGTATACAGATCCATGCCCTTCAGGATGGCGTATGCCAAATATGCGTGAGCTAACATTAATGGCAGCTTATGGTGGTAATACAAGTACTAGTGATCCGTTGTTGTCAAATACGTATTCTTCTTTGTCATATAAAATGGCAAATCATATAATTTATAATTGGAGTAAAGATATAATAACATTAGGCGATCTAACTAGTGGATATGTACGTTGTGTTCGTGATAAATAGTAGTAATCTTGTTTTTGTAAGTGAATAGATGAATTTTTGCTTTTGTCCGGAATAAAGATTACCTTTGTACATATAAAGTTTCCGACTCATATATGTGGAACGATCGACTCATATGATGTGAATCGATCGTTCCATATAATATGAGACGGTCGTTCCATATCATGTGGTTCGATTAAATAGTCCGGCCTTTTATGAAAATGTATTTATATATAGACTATGATTTATTATGACGTTTACAAAACCCCATCGAAAGTAAAGGGGAAGAGCGACCTTTATCATGCGCGTGTGGCTAAATGTGAGGGTGTGAGTTTTAAAGAACTAAAGCGATTGGTTGAGGAACATTCGACGGCATCGGCTCCTGATGTGACGCTGGTGGTGGAGGCTTTGATTAAAGAACTTAAGACAAATTTACTCGATGGGCGCTTGGTAGAAATTGGTGGGTTGGGAACATTCTCTTTGAGTGTAACCAGTCCGATGAGTGAAAATAAACGATCAGTTAATGCTACCAGGATTAAAGTAAATGGTATTAATTTCAAGCCACGCAAAGAATTGCTGGATGAGATTCAACAATATGCACATTTTGAAAAAACTAAAAACAGTTTCCATTCCAATAACTATTCGGATGCAGAGGTCCTAGAATTGCTAAGGAAGTATTTTATTGATAATAAATATATTACGCGCAAGGAGTTTCAACAGTTGTGTGGATTTACACGCTCAACTGCTACTCGCCGCATCAATGCTTTTTGCAGCGGTGATCATCCGCAGTTGAAGCGTGAAGGGCCGAAGGGAGGACCAATATATGTTCCTGTGAATGATTTATAAAGAAATATAGGTAAAACTATTATTTAAGGTGGTAAAATTATCAAATATTGAATTTGCCACTTTTATATTATACCATATCCTTCGGTTTTGAAATTTCTACCGATGAATAATTGTAATGATTACCCTTTAATGTTCCCTTTCTATCAAAACAGGGTGATTCTATCTATTTTTCGAATGATTTAAACACCGATTAAGTTTGAAATTTACACCAATCACTTAGATTATATAAACGCGATACCTTTGTCCTGTCAAACAGAAAGGGATGTTTGATAAGACAATAGGGTAAAACAAATTTAAAGTACTAGGGTTATGAATTTCAAAGGTATTATATTAGTGATTGCTTCTTTATTTTTTATAGTTTCATGTTCGGTAGAGAATGACTCAGTAATGAATGATGTAAATGCAGAAATGACTGCAGGTACAATAGAATATGCATCGCTTACATTTAATGTAGGATTGGGAACATCGACGAAGTCTGCTACAGCGAATGGTACCGAAGAAGGCACAGCCGCTGAAACTTCTATCAGCAACTGCATTATGATCATAACAAAAGGAAATGCAACAAGCAGCAAAATTACGGCCATAACAAATGTAACAGGAAGTAATCTGGTATACAACAGCGATAATACATGGTCGATAAATGCAAATATGGTTGTAAAAGCAACCAATGACCTTTATGTGACAGTTATAACAAATGTCGACTATTCTACATTTGCATCTTGCTCAACCTTGGGCGAGGTTCAAACGAAGAAAGTAGGTTTGAATACAGAAAGTCTTGTAAAATGCAGTTCGGCTGTAGCAATTGGTGAAATACCTTCTCAATATAAATCGGCACATACTACAGATCTGATACCCTATACAATCCCGACAATTAGTTTGACACAACTTGCTGCAAAAGTAGAACTGGTAGCATTCAATGTGGCATATACCGGTGAGACCGGCACGAATATGGAAGAACCGGCCGTAAGCCTTGAGAGTACAAACTTGGTAAATGCAAAGACAACAAGTTGTCTATATATGCAAGACAGCGACGCAACACTTGCATCACTTGCAGATCAGAATTTGGACAGTAGCGCAAAGTTCAGTTGCTATACTTTCCAGAACAATGATGCAAGCAATCAGACAGCTCTGCAGTTGACTGTAAAGGTAGGCAACATAATGAAGACAAAGACATATACGGTTAAGACACCGAACGGGACATCATATGATGAAATCGTAAAAGCAGGATATGTATATAGAGTGACAGTAAATCTGATAGTTAATAGAATTTCTAAAGAATTTGATGTAACTTTGCACTACGAGGCTGTTCCATTCGACCAGGTAACAGTTAACGTTCCAAGTTTTGATTAATGATGAAAAAGGCTTAAAAGGAGAACGCAGTATGAAGCAGTGGGTTATGAGTTCGATTCTGATGGTAGCAAGCTTGATAAGTGTTGCCTCTTGTTCGGATGAAAAGGAAGTAAATGGGATAAAAGAGGGTGTAGAGGTTGATGCAAAATTATCGATTGGCGCTACAGCCTTTGATAAAATTCAAACCAAGGTAGCTGATGATTATATTTCAGACTTGTATGTGATGGTGTTTGATGAGTCGGGTGATTTACTGACGCATCAATATTATTCAGGATTGGCTGGTTTGTCAGGTGATATTACTATCTCGACAACATCAGGGAAAAGATACATCTATGGCATAGCAAATTTGTCAACATCCAATTTGTCGGTCGATGCTTCCACCCTGAATAATATCTCTTCTGTCGACGGATTGAAAAGCATGCTTATTTCACTAAGTAATAATACAGTAGGCAATGCTGATGGAAAGTATCTTATGAGTGGTTTTTGGTGTGAAAAAGCGACTGACGAGACGGCTGAGACATGTCTTATTCATATAAACGGGGCAGTGACTTCGCTCACAGGTGCAACCGGGACGTTGAAGTTGAAAAGATTGCAGAGCAAAATTACTTTTAATGTTTTTTATAGTGGAAATGCTACATCGTTTGCTATTACCGAAGTGAATTTGAGAAAAGTTCCGGGAACTTCTAGGTTGACGGAAGATGGAACAAGTTCTGTCGTTTCTTCTGGTTATTTTAATGTGGATAAATTGGCGACAAATGCTGGTAATAAGAGCTTTACTTTTTATATGCTAGAAAATAAGCAAGCGGCAAAAGGGACGCCGTCTACTTATTCTGATCGCGAAAATGTATCTAACGTCAGTTGGGTGTATGCTCCTGACAATAGTACATATGTGGAAATCAAGGGTCATTATGTAGGTACAGCCGATCGTTATACAAATGGCGTTGTGAGCGGATCGAGCAGGGTTGATGCAAATGTGACTTATTATATTCATTTGGGCTATGTGGATGATAATTTGTCTGATTTCAACAGTTTGAGAAATAAAGATTATACCTATAATATTACGGTTACCGGAGTGAATAGTCTTGTTGCTGAAGTGGAAGTGTCTGGCGATAAGTATGACCGTGGTGATGGAGATATTTATTATGCTGATGGTGAAAATGTGATTACTTTGGATGCGCATTATTCACAGTTTGTAATGGGTTTTACTTATGAACAGCTTGGCAAGGAAGGACTGGATTTTAGTGTTTTAGTTAAGAGTAATAATACGAGTGGTTTTCAGAATGCAGATCATGACTGGTTATCGTTTGTCGAGAATCCGAACGGGGTGACGAAAGTTGTATCTTATCCAGGCCGCACTTCATCTAAACTTCTTAATACAGATGAGTTTTTGGCTGCTTTGAAAGATTTTAAAAAGGATGCTTCTAATGAGGGGAAGACGATATATTTTACTTGTTATGTTAATGAATATTATCCAATAGGAACTGATTCGAATTGGAAGAAGTATGTCAATCAGGATGATCGTTATGCACAAATAATTTGTGACACAAAAAGTGGCAATGGTAGTAACCTAATTGATGCTGCTTATGTAATTCGCCAACACCCGATATTGTCGTTTTATAATTTGGATAATGTGAATGCTGCATGGGGCATTGAGTGGGAGAATGAGACTACAAATACGCTTTCTGTTGGTGGTCAGACCATAGAGATAGGCCTGCCTTATGGTACTCCGGCGGGAGCAATAGGTTCGAGCAATACGGATGGCCGAGAAAATATGATCGAGGAGTTGGGAAATAGCCCTTATTGGTATTCTAATAGTTCAATACCAAGCTCAGAATTGGCATATCGCAGTTATAGTTCTGCATTGCGGAAAGCCTATGCGGCATGTATGCAGCGCAACCGGGATGAGAACGGGAATGGGGAAATCGATGATAATGAGATTAAATGGTATCTACCTGCATTAAATCAATATTTGGATATGTCTATTGGCATGAATATTTTGCCTCAGGATGTACAGTTGTATTCTAACAATGATTATAATACTACGTTTAATGAAAACAATCACACTTATTGGATGTTCATGCACTTTGTAAGTAATACAAAAAAGGAGATTTTCTGGGGTGAGGAAGGTGGTCCTTATTCTACCTTTGATGGTTCTGGCGATGGGCAAATTTCCTACTATTACTCTGTACCTAATGGAGAACGGCAATTCCGCTGTATACGTAATGTAGGATCAATCAATAATTTTGATGATTTTGTTTCTTATTCCGGTAATGTAGTAAACTTGTCGAAAGTTAATCCTCAAGCATTGAGATTGGATTATTTGAAAAAAGGCGAGCTTCAGAAGCATGATGAGCGTTCGATATATAGTCGTCCATATACAAAATTCCAGATTGCTAAAAATACTTGTGGAACGAGTACGGCTTTGGGTAAATTTGTTGGCTGGGGCAAAGGCAGTTATGCATTATCTGACAAGAAGGGAAATTATTGTACTTCAAATGCGTATGGAAAATTGAATGCTGGGGGTAGCGCTGGTTCACTAATTAAAGTGGGGAAAGGTAAAGGAGTATATGATTACTGGTGGACCTTCAACGGGAGATATGGCTATACTAATAACTCAGTTGCATATTCCATGGCAGACTTGAATGGTTATTATATAAGTTATAATAATGCGACAGAAGGGTTCGGCACATGGAATACTGGAGGAACTGCAAATACCTATTATTATGTGGGATCAGGTAATGGTTTTTATGAATTGGACGGGTATACATTGTCCGGGACAAATGGTTCTTACGGTTGGGAGACTGTCAATAATTTTGCTAATGCGAATGGGTCTTCTATATGTTCTTATTATTATGAAAATTCAGATAAGAGTGATGTGGGAACCTGGCGTTTGCCTAATATGCGCGAATTGTTGATTATTGTCAATAAAGCTAATTATACAAGTCAGTCGATAATGAGTAGAACTTACTATTCATTTTATGGAACAGGTTATTTATCTCCAGGAAATAGTGTGTCTCGTGAAGGGTATGCTTATAATCGGTCAGTTGTTTATTTGATAGACCCGGCAGATGCTAGCTTTAATATTCGTTGTGTAAGAGACATCCAATAAAAATTGAGGGTTTATATTTGTAAAGGGAGAGGGATGCGGCTGTCGTATCCCTCTCGTTTGGTTGGTATTTATATCAATCGGGTAATAGTTGGTAGTTTTGCCCTTGAAATTTGAAAGGTCTGCCTATTGCAGAAGGCAAAAGGATGCTATAATTTTGTACCGCATATAAAAACTTAGTATTGAATATAATAAATATTGATGTAATATGAAAAAAGTACTTTTCCTCTTTTTGCTTCTGACAGGGATAACAAATATCTATGGACAGAAGTTTGCGGTGAAGTCAAACTTGCTTTACGATGCCACCGGTACTATTAATTTGGGAACGGAGTTCGGTTTAAGCAATAAGTGGACATTGGATTTGTCCGGGAATTATAATGGGTGGAAAATGGGTGACGACACGCGTTGGAAACACTGGCTGGTTCAACCGGAAGCACGTTATTGGTTTTGTGAAAAATTTAATGGTTCGTTTTTTGGTATTCATGGACATTATGCAGGATATAATGTGGGTGGAATCAAGTTTTTGAGTGATAATATGGAGAACAGTCGTTACCAGGGCCATTTGTACGGAGCCGGCCTTTCGTATGGTTATCAGTGGTTGCTCGGTAATCGATGGAGTATGGAGGCAGTGATTGGAGCCGGATGGGCGCATTTGGATCATGATAAGTATCCGTGTGCTACTTGTGGTTCAATCCTGAAGAGCGATACAAAAGATTATTTTGGAGTGACGAAAGCGGCACTTTCCCTTATTTATTTTATTAAATAATTGAAGTTATGAAGAAAATAGTGAAATTATATATGGTTGCAGCTTTGATGGCTGTCTTTCTGCCGTCTGTCTATGCACGAACAACCATAAATATACCGGTAAAAGTTGTTTGTAATGAATTAAAACAACAGGGAAAGAATCTTTTGATTGATGCTGTAATTACAATTGATGGAAGTCAAATCAGTAAAGGTGAAAGTCTGGTGCTTACTCCGGTGTTGGAATCAAGTTCACAAAAAGAGGGATTGCCTTCTATTCTGATCAATGGTAAAGTTGCACAAAAAGTATATGATCGTAAGATTGCTTTAAATAATCTGCAGGACGAACCTCGTTATCAAGTAGTAAAAGCGATAAAGGGTGAAATGACTGTTAATTATAAGAAAACAATTCCGTTTGAATCATGGATGAAGGAGGCTAAATTTGTTTTAGTGCCAAATATGTGTGATTGTGGAAAGAAATATGCAGATGGTCCGTTATTGGTAGCAGATAAAGTGATGACACCGCCGGATAAGGTTTATGAAATAACTCCGACGTTTGCCTATATTACACCACAGGCTGAGGCTGAGAAACATCGTGCTGAAGTTGGTATTGCCTATTTGGATTTTCAAGCTGGAAAGTCTGTTATTTTACCTGATTTTCGTAATAATGCTACAGAGTTGGCAAAGATTGACAATACTGTCAATGCGCTTGTTAGTGATAAAAACGTATCTGCAAAAGGCATGATACTTAAGGGTTATGCATCCCCTGAAGGATCTTACAAACTGAACTCTGCACTGGCTGATAAACGTGTAAAAGCTTTGTGCGCTTATATTCAGAAAAAGCATGATTTTAAAAAGGATTTCTTTACATTGGAGACGGAGCCGGAAGATTGGGGCGGTTTTAAGATTAAAGTCGAGGCTGATAATCAGCTTCCTGAGCGGGATGCTGTGCTAGATATTATCAATAGTAGTGTAGATCCTGATGCAAAAGAGGCAAAATTGAAAGCTTTGAATAGTGGAACTGTGTATAAATATATCCTGGCTGGTATTTTCCCTTCATTGCGTCGTTCGGAATATCATGTTGATTATACTGTCCGGGAGTTTAGTGCTGAAGAAGGACGCGATATTATCAAGACTCATCCGGAACAGTTAAGTTTGAATGAGATGTTTGCTGTAGCAAATACATATAAGGTCGGTAGTGAAGATTATGATCATGTGTTTGAGACTGCAGTGAAGATGTTTGCTGATGATCCTGTCGCTAATTTAAATGCGGCTAATATTGCTTTACAAAAGAAAGATTTGGATTCGGCTCGTAAATATTTGGCAAAAGCCGGGAACAGTCCGAAAGCTATTCATGCACGTGGTATATTGTGCTTGATGGAAGGGAATCTGAATGAGGCGAAGACATTATTAGAACAAGCCAAAGAAGCGGGTGTAAAGGAAGCATTTGCTAATTTAGAAGAATTAAACAAAAAAGCGGCAGATAATGCTCTTTTTGATAGCTTTAGGTAGTAAAATTGATACATTTATAGAGCCCGGTTGTTGGACTTGTATATATTTTTGTATCTCAAATTAAACAATTGACAAGTATGAAAGTTTCATCTGATGTTGAAATGGTATTGATGAACGAAATAGACAACAGAGATGGAGTATATCTCTATCTTCAGGGGAATAAGTGGTGCGCCTATGAACGCTCGGCATATTATTTGGCTTCTCTGCATGTTCCGGTTAGATTGGAAAAAGAAGTTTGTAAGCCATACGATATAGTTCTTTTAAAAGCATTATTCAATGTTGATGATATGTGCTTGCCTCTGGCCCCAAACACGGTGCTAAAACGTGTGGCTGATGATAGTTTGCAGTTTAAGATTGAAAATGCAATAGAAGGCTTCCCTGAATGGAAGGCATCGCAGCTTAGCAAGATGTCGGCATAAATATTGCTGTGAGGCCGTGAGGCTTGGAATGAATACTAAGTGTAAATATTGAGGGTGTATTTGTCCCGGAGATCTGAAAAGATTTTCCGGGACTTTACTTTTGAGGATGCTTTATTTCATTGCTTCTATAAATAATTACCCGCGATGAAGGCGACATGGTGATTGTGAATTCAGTCCCTGTCGCTTCATTTAAAGAGCCTTGCCACCACGATGTTAATTTTCTATGGGTTATAGGCCATCGGAGACCATCGGTAGTTATTTCACTGTCATTGTTTAGTGAAAAAATGGAAATCTGTTGGCCTGCAATGCTGGAAAGAGTCGATGTATGAAGTAGCGGAGTGAACAACCCAAAGTCTGAAAGCATTTCTACATGTTCGAATAATTGCGCATACTCTGTTAATAGAGAAATGTTTCCTATCGTGTGATCTTCACGCAAACCGGTAGCGGCAAGAATAAGTATGCTTTTAATTCCCAGACTGTGTGCGTAATGGACTGCTTTTGTTAAATCGTTTTCTTCCTGATCTTCGATAACATGGATACGATCCATATACTGCGAACAGAAATCAGAGGTCAAACTGTCAAGATCGCCAACGATAGCATTTGGCGTAATTTGATGGACTTTGAGAACGTTGACGGCACCATCACATGCGATAATGGTTGATGCATCATGCAAGTATTTGAGAGGAAGTGGCGAATGGGGAAATTCTCCATTAGCGACAATAACGCAATCATAAGGTGTTGTCATTTGTATTTATTCCTTTCTTTTTCCAATTACAATAACCGACGTATGCCAATACGGCATAGCAAAAATACAAAAACATTGTGGGATAGAGTCCGCGAAGATAATAAAGATAAACAGAAACGAAGTTGACGATAATCCAGAATATCCAATGTTCAATGATGCGCCGCGCCAACATCCATGTTGCAACGATGCCGACCGCTGTGGTAAAGGAATCGCCAAACGGAATAGGAGAATCGGTATACTTATATAATATGTAGTATAGTATGGCATGCAGACAAAGAATAGTTGCGCAAATTTCAATAAACAGGATGATTGAGGGATGACGGTATACAATGGTTTTGTCTGTCTGATTATTATTCGCCGGTAGAGGAACTGTTTTATCTCTTTGTGTCCATTTCCAAAAGCCATATATGCTGATGAATACATAATAAGTATTCAAGCCCATATCGGCATAGATTTTTGAATTGAAAAAGACAAATACATATATTAGTGAGGAGAGAAATCCGACAACCCACATTGCACGGTGTTGCTTTATCTCCAGTAGGAGATAAAGCAATCCCGTGAGTACTCCAAAATATTCTATTATATGTTCAATCATTAGAATTTTAATGTTATCCGTGCCATTACATTGATGCCTGCCTGAGTGAAATATCCGGCTTCGTTATAGGGTTGGCCATCGACAATGGTTTCTGATGCCCACGCATTTGTCTCATATTGCTCGTTGAACAGGTTGTTTACGGTTATATCCAGATCGAGTTCTTTCATGAATTTGGGTTTGAATATGTAGCCGGCGCGAATGTTATTGACAAAATAAGGATCGATTGATCTNTCTCTGCAAGAAGTATTGTCAATATATTGTCGTCCNACATACTGTGAATATAAACTTGCATTGAATTGNTTCCATGTAAAGTTGAAGATACTGTTGGCAATTGTTTTNGGAGAGAAAGATATATCAGTTGTTCCGAGTTGATTTTGAATCTCTTCTTTTNCTTTTACAGGATTCCAGTTGTTGTCAACATTCTGTATAATCTGAACGAAGTTTTTGATTTTATTACGACTCAGAGTAAGATTCCCATTCCAATCAAGAAAAGAAGCTATTTTTACACCACAGGTCAGTTCAATACCCGAACGATAACTATCTTTAATGTTTGAAGTCAGAGCTTCTCCGATTTCACTTATTTTACCCGTCAGAATCAACTGGTTGTTATAATCCATGTAATAGAGATTAACTCCGGCTTGGAATCGGGAATTGTTATAGTTGTATCCGGCTTCGTAGTCGTACAATGTTTCGTTTGTCGGACGTTCGCTGGGTCCCGCTTCCGTAAAATTGTCCCGGTTCGGTTCGCGGTTGGCTACGGCGAATGATATGAATGCGTTATGGTTGTCTTTTCGAAAGTTGAATCCGGCTTTGGGATTAAAGAAATCCCAATGTTTGTCAATATTCACATTATCGCCGGCCTTATCGTCACTGCCTTTGATAGTATAGTTAATGCCGCGGTATTGCAAATCCAGATAACCATATAATGATGGGAGTATCTGATAATTACCTTTAACAAAGGTGTTGTAGTCTGTTTTCTTGCCTGTATTCCTATAATATTCGTAATCAGGCTGTGGAAGGTTGATGGCGTTTTTGCACCACATGACACGTCCGAAATGATCGCCATCATATTTATTGGCAGCCGCTCCGATAGTCAGCTGGGTGCGTTTACTTTTGTAATTGGCACTGTAAATAGCACCGAAGAAATCATTGTCCAACCATTTACGGCGAACAAGGTCGGAAGCGTTAACCGTTTGACCTTGATCATCGGTGTATGTATTGAGTTTGTATTTTTTGAAACTGGCTTTAGCTTTATAATCTTCATAATAGCCGTCTCCATGGGTATAGTGAAGGGTAAGATTCATATTCCATAAATCATTTATTTTTTGATTGGCAATCAAATGATAATGCTGTTGCCAGTAGTTATCGGTCTGGTTGTCATAAAATTTGGTGATACCATTTTCTTTATATTCGCCGCAAGGATTATAAGTGCGGTTTGTCTTTAGCATATCCGCCGGTACCCCATCCCAGGCCTGATAAGTCTTTTCACTGCTTCCGAAGGTTTGAAACTTAATCAATGTATTATCTCCGTACCAGGCTCCTGAAACAAAGTATGAATGCATGTTGGCACTTGCCCGATCGATAAATCCGTCACTTCGGACGAAGGAATAACGTCCGTCAAATATGAAGTGATCATANAGTAAACCTGTTCCACTCTTGATTGTATTTTTAAATGTACCGAAAGAACCTGCAGAAGCGGAATATTCGGTATAATGATCCGGGTTCGGTCTTTGAGTTTGCATAGAGACTGTTGCACCGAATGCAGCTTCACCATTGGTGGATGTGCCTGCTCCACGTTGGATTTGGATATTATCAACTGATGAGGCAAAGTCGGGCATGTTGACCCAAAAGACGGTATGCGATTCGGCTTCGTTCAGGGGAACGCCATTTACTGTGATGTTAATGCGGTTTGCGTCAGTGCCTCTGACACGGAAACTTGAATACCCGATACCTGTTCCGGCATCGGAGGTCATGATGACAGAAGGCGATTGTGTGAGAAGAAACGGAATGCTTTGCCCGTCATTGAGTCGGGAAAGTTCATTTTTGGAGATCTCGCTGTAAGCAACAGGTGTGTTTTTTGTCACTTTAGTTGCTGTGACAGTCACTTCATCCAGCGAAATGTTTTTTGAGATTTTCAGCGTGTCTACCGGTTCCGGTTTTTTCCCTTGCGCTGTAAGGGTTGCCAATAACATGGCGAAAATGAATGCACTTTTCATCCTTTTGAGTGTTTATTTGTTGAACAATAAAAAGGAATAAAAGAGGTAAGCAATTAATGATAGTTTATTTATAATACTCTCCCTACGCCGGTATTATCCGGATCAGGTCCAATGGGTATCATCTCAGCCTTTTCTTCGGGTTGGAAAAACCGTTGGAATAAGCACCCCCTAATATTCGACTGCAAAGAAATAAAAAATATTTGTAAATGTTTGAAATGATACTGATTATTTGTATCTTTGCGCCGATTAAGTGAAGATGAGGAGGGGGCGGGCAGTCCCCTCCTTTTGTTCCTAACGGAGTGTATATGATTGATAAAGACATTGTAAGCCGGTTGGTTGAGGAAAAGTTGGCTTCATCCGACAATTATTTAGTAGATGTAGAAATTGGTTCAGACAATCGGATTGTTATAGAAATTGACAATGATAAAAGTGTCTGTATTGATGATTGTGTTGAATTAAGCCGTTATCTGGAAGAGCATTTGAACAGAGATGCTGAAGATTATGAGCTTGAGGTTGGTTCAGTGGGGATCACATCGCCGTTTAAAAAACTACGGCAATATGTGAAAAATATTGGAAATGAGATTGAGATGCAGCTTAAAAGCGGAACTAAATTTACGGGGGTGCTTAAGTCTGCTGATGAAAATGGAGCGATAATAACGGTTAAGAAAAGCGTTAAGCCCGAGGGTGCAAAGCGAAAAGTAACCGTTGAGGAAGATCAGTTTTATCCATTTGATGAAATAAAATATACAAAATATCTAATTAGTTTCAAGTAAGAAAAGTTATGGCCAGAAAAGAGGAAACAATAAGCATGATTGACTCTCTTGCCGAGTTCAAGGAGTTAAAAAATATAGATAAGGAGACAATGATCAGTGTCTTGGAGGATTCTTTTCGTAAAGAAATCGCCAAAATGTTTGGTACTGATGAGAATTATGATGTGATAATCAACCCGGAGAAAGGCGATTTTGAGATTTGGAGAAATAGAAGAGTTGTTGCTGATGATCAGTTGGAAGATGCGAATCTTCAGATCAAACTGACCAATGCCCGTGAGCTTGATCCTAAATGTGAGGTTGGTGAGGATGTGACCGATGAAGTCCATTTTGCTGACTTTGGTCGCCGTGCAATCCTGAATTTGCGTCAGACGCTTGCTTCGAAAATACTTGAACTGCAAAAAGATAGTTTGTATGCCAAATATAAAGATAAAATCGGGCATATCATTTCGGCTGATGTTTATCAGGTTTGGAAAAAGGAAATTTTGCTTCTTGATGATGACGGCAACGAACTGCTGTTGCCGAAGGGCGAACAGATTCCGTCGGATTTCTACCGTAAGGGCGAACCTGTAAGAGCTATCGTTCAGAGAGTCGACAATGACAATAATAATCCGAAGATCATCCTTTCGCGTACAGATAAAGTGTTTTTACAGCGTCTGTTTGAACTGGAAGTACCGGAAATAAATGATGGATTGATTACGATAAAAGCTATTGCCCGTATTCCTGGTGAACGTGCAAAGGTTGCTGTTGAGTCGTACGATGATCGTATTGATCCGGTAGGTGCCTGCGTCGGAATGAAAGGTTCTCGTATACATGGCATCGTTCGAGAATTGCGTAATGAAAATATTGACGTTATTAATTATACCTCTAACATTTCACTCTTTATACAACGGGCTTTGAGTCCGGCGAAGATTTCTTCGATAAGAGTTAATGAAGAAGAACATAAGGCAGAAGTTTACCTGCGTCCGGAAGAAGTCTCATTGGCTATTGGTAAAGGCGGCTTGAATATCAAACTTGCTTGTATGCTTACTGAGTATGCTATTGATGTATTCCGTGATGTGGACGGAGCGGATGAGGAGGATATCTATCTGGATGAATTCTCGGATGAAATCGATGACTGGGTAATTGATGCTTTAAAGAATGTAGGTTGTTATACAGCCAAAAGTGTATTGGCTATGAACCGGAGTGAGTTGATAGAGCGAGCCGACTTGGAAGAGCAAACGGTGGATGATGTACTCGCGGTTTTGTCTGCTGAATTTGAAGATGAAGAACCCCATGAATAAAGAATTACGATAAAGTTTATTATGCCCATAAAATTAATACAAGTACAAAGAAAATTAAATGTGGGAATCAACACAGCTGTTGATTTCTTGCACAAGAAAGGATTCACAGTTGAGGATGGACCCAATACGCGAATTAGTGACGAAGAATATGCTTTACTCGTAAAAGAGTTCGGTAAAGAGCTGTTGGAAGAGAGACGGGAATATGCAAAATCTGATTCTTTTCATAAAGAGAAAGAAGCTCATAAGGAGGAGGGTAAGGCTCCGGAGATAAAAACGGTCATCCCTGATGAGTTTAAACCGAAGATTGTGACTAAGGGTCGTATAGATTTAGACAACTCTAAAAAGTTTAATAAAGAACCTTATGAGATGACTAACGAAGAGAAGAAAGTTATAGTTGAAAAAAGCGTAGAAAAGCCTGCGGCTAAACCAATGGAAAAGCCGATAGAAAAACCTGTTGAGAAGAAAGAAGAGCATCTTTCAGAACCGGTAGAAAAGTCTAAGGAGTCTTATGAGGTTCAACCCGCTCCGAAGCAGGAAAAGAAAGAAGAGAAGCAAGAGAAGCCGGCGGCTGCTCCTGTTGCAAAACCGGACCCGATCAAAGAGGTGAAGGAGCCGGAAGTAAAACAACATGCGGCTCAGCCTGTCGTTGAGAAAAAAGTGGAAGTGAAGCCTGCAGTTGTTGAGAAGAAGCCTGCAGAGACACCAAAAACAGAAGTGGTGAAAGTGCAAACACCCGTGATTAAAGACGATGCTCCGGCGGCAAAACCTGCTGAATCGACGGATACTCACGAGGGTGAAGAACTGTTCCGTTTGAATAGTGCAAAGTTTGAATCAAAAATTAAGGTGACCGGTAAAATAGACCTTGATGCTTTGAATCAGTCCACTCGTCCGAAGAAAAAAACAAAGGAAGAGAGACGTAAGGAGCGCGAAGACAAGCGTGAAAAATATAATAATAGGCCTAATAACCAGCAGGGTGGACAGTTCAAGCCTAAAGAAGGAGGAGCCTCCAATAACAATAATAGCAATAATAATAACAACAACAATAATAATGGCAACAAGCCATCAACTCCGGGAACAGGTGCACCTAAATCTGCCGAAGACGGCGAGAGAAGAAAACGCAGACGCATCAAGAAAGATCGGGTAGATGTGAACAATACTCCCGGAACTAATTTGCGTCCGCAACGTGATGACCGGAGACCTCGTTTGAAGAAGCCGGTAAAGGCCGAAGTGAATGACGTGGATGTGCAGAAGCAGATTAAAGAAACGTTGGCCCGTTTAACAAGTAAGTCGAGCAAAACCAATAAAGGAGCCAGATATCGCCGGGACAAGCGTGATGCAGTACAGAAGCGCGAACATCGGTTGATGGAAGAAGAGGAAATAGAAAGCAAGACCTTGAAACTTACTGAGTTTGTTACGGCAAATGATTTGGCCAATATGATGGATGTGCCTGTGACGAAGGTTATTGCGACCTGTATGAGTATCGGCATTATGGTTTCCATCAATCAACGTTTGGATGCAGAGACTATCAATTTGGTAGCCGAAGAGTTCGGATTCAAGACAGAGTATGTGAGTGCTGAAGTTGTGGAGGCTATCAAGGCTGATGAGGAAGACGACAATGAAGAAGACTGGGTTACACGTCCCCCGATTGTAACGGTGATGGGACATGTCGATCATGGTAAGACTTCATTGTTGGATAATATACGTAATGCAAATGTAATTGCCGGTGAAGCCGGTGGTATCACGCAACATATTGGGGCATACAATGTGAAGCTGTCGAACGGCCGACGTATTACATTCTTGGATACGCCGGGGCATGAGGCGTTCACTGCTATGCGTGCCCGCGGTGCAAAGGTGACGGATATTGCTATCATTATTGTGGCTGCCGACGATAGTGTCATGCCGCAAACGGTTGAAGCCATTAACCATGCGGCAGCAGCTGGCGTTCCTATTGTGTTCGCAATAAATAAGATAGATAAGCCTCATGCTAATCCGGATAAGATCCGTGAGGAGTTGTCTGCCATGAATTACTTGGTGGAAGAGTGGGGAGGCAAGTACCAGTGCCAAGAAATTTCGGCGAAGAAAGGTATTGGTGTGCAGGAGCTGCTCGAAAAGGTATTGCTCGAAGCTGATTTACTGGATTTGAAAGCCAACCCGAAACGTCGTGCTGTCGGTTCAATCATCGAGTCGTCATTGGATAAGGGGCGTGGGTATGTAGCTACTATTTTGGTTGAAAACGGGACTTTGCGTGTAGGAGATATTGTTCTAGCCGGTACACATTATGGGCGAATCAAGGCGATGTTCAATGAACGTAATCAGCGTATGGAGAAGGCGGCTCCTTCAGAACCGGCATTGATTCTGGGCTTGAATGGTGCACCGCAGGCAGGTGATACATTTAATGTATTGGAATCTGAACAAGAAGTACGCGAGATTGCCAGTCGACGTGAACAGTTGCAACGTGAATTAGGTCTGCGTACGCAGAAGATGCTGACGCTTGACGACATAGGCCACCGGATAGCTGTAGGTGGATTCCAGGAGCTCAACGTTATTGTAAAGGGGGATGTCGACGGCTCTGTAGAAGCTTTGTCGGATTCATTGATACGTCTTTCGACTGACAAAATTCAGGTGAATGTGCTGCATAAGGCAGTAGGGCAGATCTCTGAATCGGATGTGGTGCTGGCAGCAGCTTCAGGTGCAATCATTATCGGGTTCCAGGTACGTCCGGCATTAGCGGCTCACAAAATGGCGGAGAAGGACGGCGTGGAGATTCGTCTCTATTCTATCATCTATGATGCTATCAATGATGTAAAGAGCGCTATGGAGGGTATGCTTGCTCCGAAGACAAGAGAGGATATTACAGCCAATGTTGAGGTTCAACAAGTATTTAAAATTACAAAGGTGGGTACAGTAGCCGGTTGTATTGTGCGTGAAGGCAAGATCCGGCGTACGAACAAGATTCGTATCATCCGCGACGGCATTGTCATATACGCCGGTGAACTGGGTTCGTTGAAGCGCTTCAAGGACGATGCGAAGGAGGTAGTTGCAGGACAGGACTGCGGATTGAATGTCAATAACTTCAACGATATACAGGTAGGCGATATCATTGAAGCCTATGAGGAGACACAAGTCAAGCAGACACTGTAAATGATGAATTGGTTAGATATTTTATTGCTGTTTTTAGCAGGAATAGGATTTGTAAAAGGCCTGTTTGATGGAGTCATCAAACAGGTTGTTTTGCTTATTGCCTTGTGGGTGGGCATTTTCTGCTGTGCAAAGGTTGCAGTATGGCTTCATTCGGCTTTTACCTGGTTTCCGGCTGCAGGTGTCTTTACAAGCTATATCCTTGCTTTTGTACTGACAGTTGGCGTTATTTGGTTTGTAGGGATGTTGGTTGATCAGTTGATTGGTGTAACGCCGCTGGGCGTGATTAATCACCTTCTGGGTGGTCTATTTGGAGCCGGATTGATGTTGATTGTAGCTAGTTTTTTTTTGAATGTAGCTACATTGATTGATCGTAAAGAATGGATTATTACTGAGAAGAGCAAGACGGAATCACATTTGTATGCTCCGGTTAAACAGATTGTTCCAACTATTTATCCCTCTCATTTGTTTACAGAAAATAAGTAAGTATGGTCGTTGAAACGGCTTTTAAACATCATTAAATTAGGTATGCAAGAATCGAATGAAATACTGAATGAGGTAACGAGTGGAGATTATAAGTATGGTTTCGTGACCTCTATTGATACGGATATTATCCATCGTGGATTGGATGAAGAAACGGTACGCATCATCTCGGCGAAAAAAAATGAACCGGAGTGGTTACTGGAGTTTCGTTTGAAGGCGCTACGTTATTGGCAGACGTTGGAGATGCCGACATGGGGCCATTTGAGAATTCCCCCCATCGACTTTCAGAGTATTATCTATTATGCGGCGCCGAAGAAAAAGATTGAGAATAAAGGCGTTGAAGAAATAGATCCTGAATTGATGAAAACTTTTGACAAACTGGGTATTCCGCTTCATGAGCGGGCTCAATTGAGCGGAATGGCTGTTGATGCAGTGATGGACAGTGTTTCGGTGAAGACGACCTTTAAGGAATTACTGGCGGAAAAAGGCATTATCTTCTGCTCTTTCAACGACGCGGTACATCAACATCCTGATCTGGTAAAGAAGTATATGGGCTCTGTGGTAAGTTATCGCGATAATTTTTTTGCAGCACTTAATTCGGCTGTCTTTTCCGATGGGACGTTCGTATATATTCCAAAAGGGATCCGTTGTCCGATGGAGTTGTCGTCATACTTTCGCATCAACACGGCTAATACGGGGCAGTTTGAGCGTACACTGATTATTGCCGATGATGATACGTATGTCAGCTATCTCGAAGGATGTACGGCACCGATGCGTGATGAAAATCAGATGCATGCTGCCATCGTCGAGATCATTGCAGAGGAACATGCCGAAGTGAAATATTCGACTGTGCAGAACTGGTACCCTGGCGACAAGAATGGACGCGGAGGTATTTACAACTGTGTGACGAAGCGTGGGTTGTGCCGGGGAGAAGGAAGTAAGATTTCCTGGACACAGGTAGAGACCGGTTCAGCTATTACATGGAAATATCCCAGTTGCATCCTGGCTGGCGACAATTCCGTGGGGGAGTTTTATTCTGTTGCCGTGACTAATAACTATCAACAGGCCGATACGGGAACGAAGATGATACATCTGGGGCGTAATACTCGTAGTACTATTGTTTCCAAAGGCATTTCTGCCGGACACAGTCAGAATAGTTATCGTGGTCTGGTTAAAATATCACCGCGTGCCGAAGGTGCTCGTAATCATAGTCAGTGTGATAGCTTGTTGCTCAGCCAGACATGCGGGGCGCATACATTTCCCTACGCCGATATTCAGAATGAGACAGCAGTCGTGGAACATGAAGCGACGACAAGCAAAATAAGTGAGGAACAGCTCTTTTATTGCAAGCAACGCGGCATCGGCACCGAAGAAGCCGTAAGCCTCATCGTCAATGGTTATGCCCGTGAGGTGATGAACAAACTCCCGATGGAGTTTGCTGTCGAAGCGCAGAAATTGCTCAGTATCTCTCTGGAAGGAAGTGTGGGATGATTTGTCGCAGGCAAACAATCCCGCAAAGCGATGTGGCATACCTTCATCAGTACCGGTCGGTGGTAAATACTTTTGTCAGCACTGATGGGGAAGGGAGAAAAACAAATGAGAGCTAGAACAGACAACAATAAATGAGAATAATATAAAGACTATGGATATGAATATGTTAGAGATAAATAATTTGCATGCTACAGTAAACGGCAAGGAGATACTGAAAGGTATCAACCTGACGGTGAAGGCAGGCGAAGTACATGCTATCATGGGACCGAATGGTTCGGGGAAGAGTACGCTGAGTAGTGTATTGGTAGGCAATCCCCTATTTGAAGTGACGGAAGGTACAGTGATCTACAACGGTAAAGATCTTCTGGCTATGGAACCAGAAGATCGCAGTCGTGAAGGCATCTTCCTCAGTTTCCAGTATCCGGTGGAAATTCCCGGAGTCAGCATGGTCAATTTTATGCGTGCCGCTGTGAATGCACATCGACAGTATAAAGGGTTACCGGCGGTAACGGCTTCTGATTTTTTGAAAATGATGCGTGAGAAGCGGGCTATTGTTGAACTTGACAACAAGCTGGCGAACCGTAGTGTGAACGAGGGATTCTCCGGAGGAGAAAAGAAACGTAATGAAATCTTTCAGATGGCGATGCTTGAACCACGTCTGGCTATCTTGGATGAGACCGACAGTGGCCTGGATATCGATGCCTTGCGTATTGTGGCCAATGGTGTAAACCGTATGAAGAAACCGGAGAATGCGGCTATTGTTATCACGCACTATCAGCGATTGCTTGATTACATCAAGCCCGACGTTGTACACGTCCTTTACAAAGGACGCATCGTCAAGACAGCCGGTCCTGCTCTTGCTCTCGAACTTGAAGAACGTGGTTACGATTGGATCAAGGAAGAACTTGGGGAAGAGATTTAACGGAATGGTACAGAATAATAATTATAGGCACGGACAATACGAAAAAATGTGTTACACGAAAAACTTGCAAGTGATACTATCAATGCATTTCAATCCGTGTCTAAAAGAATGATTTGGATATGAAAGCAGAACAACAATATATAGATTTATTTTCGCAGTATGAAGGACTGATATGCCAGCATGCATCGGCAGTAATGAATGCGCCGCGAGTGAAAGCCTATGAGGCCTTTGAACGGATGGGTTTTCCATCGCAAAAGACGGAAGATTATAAGTATGTCGACGTGGCACAGGTTTTTGCTCCTAATTTCGGGTTGAATATCAACCGTCTGGCTATTCCGGTTAATCCCTACGACGTGTTCAGGTGCGACGTGCCGAATCTCAGTACCTCGCTTTATTTCGTTGTCAACGATACGTTCTATAATAATACGCTGCCTAAGGCTCATCTGCCTGAAGGCGTCTATGCCGGAGGACTTGATGCGTTTGCACACCTTCATCCCGATCTGGCGGCGCGCTATTATGCTCAGGCGGCGCCGGTCGAAAGCAATGCCGTGACTGCACTCAATACGATGCTTGCACAGGATGGCTTTGTACTTTATGTTCCGGGCGGAGTAAAACTTGAACGCCCTGTGCAGCTGGTAAATATTTTCCGTAGTGATGTTGATACAATGGCCAACCGTCGTATCTTAGTGATTGTTGAACCGCATGCCGAGGCAAAACTGCTGGTGTGCGACCATAGTATCGATGATATGAAGTTTCTGGCTACACAAGTAATCGAAGTTTTTGCCGGAGAAGGATCCGTGTTTGATTATTACGATCTGGAAGAAAGCTCTTCCGCTACTTCGCGTTTCTCAACTATGTATGTCAGACAAGCAGCTCAAAGCAATGTACTTGTGAATGGGATTACACTAAATAATGGGTTGACACGTAACAATTATTATGTCGACCTTCTTGGCGAACATGCTGAAACGACGCTCTGCGGCATGTCAATCCTTGATGGCGAACAGCTACTGGATACATATACATTGATTACGCATCATGTGCCTTCTTGTAAAAGTAATGAGCTATTTAAAAATGTCCTCGACGACCGCTCAGTGGGCGCTTTCAGCGGACGTATTCTGGTAAAGGAAGGCGCAGAAAAGACAGAAGCTTATCAGGCTAATCGCAATCTTTGTGCAACGCGAGAAGCCCACATGTATAGCAAGCCACAATTGGAAATCTATGCCGACGACGTGAAGTGCTCGCATGGAATGACTACCGGGCAGCTCGATGATGAGGCTCTCTTTTACATGCAGAGTCGTGGTATTCCTTATTCAGAAGCGCGGATGTTGTTGAGTGTTGCTTTTACCTCTGATGTGATTGAGCATGTCCGCTTGGATGTTTTGAAAGAGCGACTCCACACTCTGGTTGAGAAGCGTTTTCGTGGTGAACTGGCTAAATGTGCCAGCTGTAAGATATGTAAATAAGCTGTGTCGGTTCTTACTATCCTTTAATTTTAGCGTGAATCGGGCAGAACGGATAGAAAATGATAAAGCCTGCTTTATGATTTGTAAAGCAGGCTTGCTTAAAGGTAATTTTTAAAAACCCAGAATTATTTGATCATTCTTCGTCATACTGCTGATAGAGAAAATCGTTGTACGGAAAGCGGGTGATATGAATCTGTTTCACCCGTTCGTATAATAATGATTTTAGCGCGTCGATGTTTATACGTTGCTTGGCAGAAATGAAGATACAGTTATCTTGTAGCTTGTTCATCCAGGAGTCCTTCAGTTCGTCAAGCGTAATGTTTTCGCGTGTTCGGGGGGTCAGGTCATCAGGTTCTTTTTCTACGAAGGTGAATGCATCTACTTTATTAAAGACGATAATCATAGGTTTCTCTTCTTTATTTATTTCCAATAGAGTACGGTTTACAACTTTTATCTGATCTTCGAAACTGGGGTGCGAGATGTCGACGATATGTATCAAAAGATCGGCTTCACGAACCTCGTCCAGTGTGGACTTAAACGATTCGACCAGTTCGGTCGGAAGTTTGCGAATAAATCCAACGGTGTCGGCTATCAGAAAAGGTAAATTTTCGATTACAATTTTGCGGACGGTTGTGTCCAGTGTGGCGAAGAGTTTGTTTTCTGCAAAAACGTCACTTTTGCTGAGTAAGTTCATCAACGTTGACTTACCTACGTTCGTATAACCCACTAAGGCTACGCGGACCATTTTGCCTCTGTTTTTGCGTTGTACGTTTTTCTGTTTATCAATATCTTCCAGCTCATGCTTCAGATGGGTAATCTTATCCAGAACAATACGTCTATCCGTTTCCAATTGTGTTTCTCCCGGACCACGCATGCCAACACCGCCACGTTGTCGTTCGAGGTGGGTCCAAAGACGGGTCAACCGTGGTAGCATGTATTGATATTGAGCCAGTTCAACCTGTTTCTTTGCATGTGCCGTTTGTGCGCGGCGGGCAAAAATATCGAGAATAAGACTTGTACGGTCAAGAATCTTTACTTGCAGTTCCTTTTCGATGTTTCGAATCTGCTTTGCCGAAAGTTCATCATCGAATATGACTACACCAATTTCGTGTTCCACGACATATTCTTTGATCTCCTGTAGTTTGCCGGATCCGACAAAAGTGACCGAGTTGGGCATTTCCAGCCGCTGATAAAACTTTTTTTCGGGTACTACCCCTGCGGTTTCCGCGAGAAATGCTAACTCGTCTAAATATTCGCGTACCTTCTGCTCGTTCTGTTCGGGAGTTACTAATCCAACCAAAACGGCTTTTTCTGTTTGTGCTTCTGAAATAATGAATTCTTTCATGCTACAAAGATAATTATTTCAAGAATTTCTATATCTTTGTGCTAAGGAAATAATTATAACAATCATTTAACTAAAGCGTTCAGCTATGAAAAAGAGTTTATGCCAATACTGTTCCTTTTTAGTTAGCCTGATTTTCATCTTGGCTATTTCATCAATTATTTGTGCTCAAGAACCTGCTCCGTCAGAATGGGGAAACTTTATCGCGAGTTCAAAGAATGTGTTGATTCCTGATACTTTCAGACAGCAGACTTTCCGGGGGCTTGACTCCGACAACTGGCCGTTTACACTATATAATGGCGCTTCAGTTGTTTCGAATAAGTATACTTTAAAACTACCTGTTGGGAGTAAAGTTTGTTTTGAGCCATATTCTATTGATGGGTATAAGAATGTTTCAGCTTGGATCCGATGTGCAGGTTTGCAAATCAGCTTAACAGAAAGTTTAGGCTTCGAATGGTATCGAAATGGTAAGCAGGAATTAAAGAAGGATGTTTATGTGGGAACTGGATCCAAAGATTGGTTCGGCTATCGTACTTGGTGTATAGATAATAATCCTATTTGGGTTAATCTGGTCACGTATAACGCGATCAATGACACAAAGGGCTATTTTATGTCAGATAGCGTTTATGTCATTGGGGATATTCCAGGCTATTCTCTTTTCAAAGGAGAAGGAAACTGGCGGGATACTACTCTTTGGTCGAACTTTCCGTCTGAACGCTACCGGTCCGCGCTTATCAGTGGAAACATAACGGTTGATAAAAATATTTCTTGCCATAATACATCTGTAAGCAATGGAAATATGCATGTTGCATCGGCAGTAACTTTTAATACTCAGAATCTTCATCTTTATGACAGTTCTCTCTCTTCTGAAGGGGATGTTTTTATCAATAGACAAGTTATTATTCACCATACTTTTGAAAAGAAAGGAGAGTGGTATTTCATTTCTTTCCCCTTTGATGTGTATAGTGATCAGATCGACCCACATTTTCAGCAGAAGGATGAAAAAACCAATGGGGGAGGTAATTATTTCTATGTACAGACTTATAACGGAAACAAACGTTCGGAAAAGAATAGTGCTTTCAATAATTGGGAAGTTCATTCTATTTGTTCAGGTAATACACCGGTCTTTCAGAAGAATAAAGGTTATCTGATTGCTTTGGATATGGAAGCTGATAGTCAGACACTTTCATTTGCATCCAGACATGGAACTATCTCATCAGATTTTGCTCGGGAGGGAATTATTACTGTTTCAGTCTTGAATGGGCAGGGCGAAGAAGAAAATCGGGGTTGGTATCTTTGCGGCAATCCGTTGCCTTGCCCGTTACCATTATCTCTTTTGGAAAATGTATCATCGCTTGATGGTAATATTTATATATATGTAGAAGGAGAATATAAGGTTTATCCGCTAAATAGTGATTTTGCTATTCCTCCCTATAGTGCTTTTTTCGTTAGAAGTTCTTCTGATGCCGAACTAAAAGTACATAGCCCATTGTCAACAAAGTCTTACCACTTAATCAAAACATCCTCCTTAAGTAAGCTTGAAGAGCCTGTAATAAAAGAGACGGTTACGGACACGTGTAAAATAAATAAATCCAAGCTGCATTATTTTGCCCAAGGTAGAAAATTATGGCTGAAAGATGTTTCAAGTATGACGACCCTTACAATTTATGATTTGTCAGGCCGCATTCTGTTAAATCGGTCAATCCCTTCAGGAAATTCTTTTTTGAATCTTTCCCTGGAAAAGGGAATATATATTTTGGAACTTAAGTCTCCTAAGCATAGAGAGCAGAAGAAGATTATAATTCTATAGTCGGGGATAAATTCTTTTAGTAGTAACATTCTTTATCTCAATAAAGTTAAAATGTCAGATATATGTTCTTAAACATCATAGATATGTAACCGCTAAAACGTTAAACTTGCTATTTTTGCCATAAATACAATCCTTCGTGTGGAAAGATTGTATGATTATGTATATGCCTAAAAATAATAAACATGAAATCAATTTTTGCCTCTTCTACGGGAAAGAGCTTTCTTATTCCCTTTATTTTAGTAACTAGCCTGTTCATGATGTGGGGATTGGCCCACGGAATGTTGGATGTCTTGAATAAGCATTTCCAACAGGCATTTCAAATGTCGAAAGCTCAATCCGGACTTGTCCAGTTTTCCACGTATATAGCATATGCATTAGTGGGGATTCCTGCCGGACTCTTTATGAAGAAGTTCGGATATAAAAGGGGTATTTTATTAGGGCTTTTTCTATATGCAGTAGGTGCCTTTGGTTTTATTCCTGCTGCGTTGACACAATCTTTCAGCCCGTTTCTTTTGGCTTTGTTTGTGGTAGCCTGCGGGTTGTGTACTTTGGAAACGGCTGCTAACCCTTATTCAACCGTTCTTGGTCCGAAAGAAAGCGCCGCTCAGCGCATCAACCTGTCTCAATCTTTCAATGGATTAGGTCTGGTATTAGGTCCACTGATTGGTGGTCAGTTGATTCTCGGTGCACCACTTGATGACATGATGGCTTTGACAAAACCTTATATTATTTTAGGATCTGCCGTTTTGGTTATAGCTGTCTTTTTTATATTCACCAAGCTGCCTGATATTAAAGAAGAAAATGAAGTTTCTTCTGCGGAAGAGGCGCTTCCACAGCGCTCAATGTGGTCTTATAAACATTTTATTCTGGCTGCCATAGCGCAGTTCTTTTATGTTGCCGCACAGACAGGTATCTTTAGTTTCTTTATTAATTATGTGACCGAGTTGGATACTACAATTACTCCGCTTAAGGCTTCCCGTTTTTTGGCTTTCGGTGGCATGTTGCTGTTTATGATTGGGCGTTTGAGCGGTAGTTTTATCATGGCGAAATTTAAGGCTAACAAGTTACTTTCTATATATTCGCTTATGTGTTGCCTGATGATGATTCTGGTTATGCTTGAACTTGGAAAAGTCTCACTTTATGCGTTATACACTACTTTTTTCTTCATGTCTATTATGTTCCCGACAATTTTCGCACTTGGTTTGTCAGGAATGGGGGCTTATACGAAGAAAGCTTCTTCGTATATTGTAATGGGTGTTGCCGGTGGAGCATTCGCTCCGATGTTGATGGGTTATATTGGTGAACAGCATATGGCAGTGGGTTTTGTTGTTCCGCTGATTTGTTTTGTATATATTGCATTTTTCGGACTCAAAGGTTATAAGATGTAGTCAATAAATAAATACGATATGAAGAAAATTATTTTTGTATGTGTTTGTTTGCTGTTGGCAGCTATGGGATATTCCCAAAATTATTCATTCAATGGACTGGATATGAATATGGGAAATTTGTCGCGTCTTTCGAATGCACAAACCCGTTCCATCAGTCCTGAAAATTTTACAGGTGAATCAGGTAAAGGTGGAATGGCTGATCCGAAGGATAAAAATCAACGGAATGTAGCCAATGCTTGGGAGGCCTCTGGAAATCTTGGTAAAAGCTGGAAGGTGAACCCTTTTATTATCATCAAACCTGGTGAAACTGTTACTATTGGGGAGATCAACGGATCTGGAGCAATCCAGCAGATATGGATGACTCCTACAGGAAACTGGAGATTTTCTATTATTCGCATGTATTGGGATGGCGAAAAGGATCCATCTGTTGAATGCCCGGTGGGTGATTTCTTTGCAAGTGCATATAATTCGTATGCTCAATTGTCTTCATTAGCTATCTGCGTAAATCCGGGTAGTGCTTTTAATTGTTATTGGAAGATGCCTTTCCGGAAGAAGGCTCGTATTACGGTGGAGAATATAGATACAAAAAATGAAATGCGTTTATATTATCAAATCAATTATACATTGACCGAGATTCCAACAGACGAAGGATATTTTCATGCACAATTTCGTCGTTCTAATCCGACTCAAGGCTCGCTTCATACTTTAGTGGACGGCATTAAGGGGAAAGGACAATATGTCGGGACGTATCTGGCATGGCGGGTAAATGATAATGGCTGGTGGGGCGAAGGAGAGATAAAATTTTACATGGATGGAGACAAAATTTATCCGACGGTTTGTGGAACAGGGACGGAAGATTATTTCTGTGGTTCTTACAATTTTGAAAACCCTATGACACATAAATACCAGGAGTTTACTACACCTTATTCCGGGTTGTCGCAAGTTATTCGTCCGGATGGATTATATAAAGCTGTTACCTCTTTTGGGTTATACCGCTGGCATATTATGGATCCTGTTCGCTTTAGCAAAGAGTTGAAAGTAACAATACAGGATTTGGGTTGGCGTCATGATGGGAGGTATAACAATCAGAAGTCTGATATTTCGTCGACAGTTTTTTGGTATCAAACAGAGCCGCACGTACCATTCCCTGCTTTACCTTCGAAAGATGAATTGGAAATACCATAAATGTATGAATCATGAAAAACATCCATATATTAATATCGGCTTCGCTGGCAATCATCATGCTTTGTGGATGCAGTTGGAATAATAAAAATAAAATAGTTATGAAAGCATACGAGAAAGGAACATTTGGTTACGATTTACATTATTTGTCAGATAAAGACAGTTTAGTAGTATTGAGCAGTGACGATAGTTTATCGCAGGTGATTGTGTCGCCTAAGTTGCAAGGTAAAGTTTTTACATCAACGGCTTCCGGTGCTGAAGGTAAAAGCCTCGGATTTTTGAACTATAAAGTGTTTGAGTCTGAAGAGAACAATAAGCACATGCATGGTTATGGAGGTGAGAATCGTTTATGGATTGGCCCTGAAGGCGGACGCTATTCTGTATTTTTCAAACCTGGAGTTGAACAGGTTTATGATAATTGGTTTGCACCATCACCTGTTGATAATGAATCTTGGATTGTTGTTTCGTCTGATAAGCATTCTATACGTATGGAGAAAGATATGGAGATGTCTAATTACGTAGGCAAGAGTCTGCATTTTAAAATTGGTCGTGAAGTATCTTTATTAAGCAAAGCTGATATACAGTCGAAGTTGGGTATCCAGTTCAATGACAAAGTAAAAGTGGTTGCATATGCTACAAACAACAGTATTACCAATTTGAATGATTTTGCTTGGACGAAAGAGACTGGAACCGTTTGTATTTGGATGCTTGATATGTTTAATCCTAGTCCTAAAGCATTGACTATTATTCCTTTTAATATAGGTAATGAAAAGGATTTAGGAAAAGTGGTAACAACCGATTATTTTGGTGAGATACCTGTTGATCGTCTTAAAGTGAAGGATCATGTTCTTTATTTGAAGACCGATGGCAAATTTCGCAGTAAAGTTGGACTTAATGTAATGCGTACAAAGGCGATAGCCGGTAACTATGATCCNGATAAAAAACAGCTTACAGTCACAACATTTGATATTGATCCTAAAGGCATTTACCTCAATCAGGAATGGGATCCGAAGAAAGATCCGCTTGTGGGAGATGCGCAGAACGCTTATAATGACGGACCATTGGAAGATGGTAGCATCATGGGGCCGTTTTTTGAAATGGAGAGCGCTTCACCGGCTGCTCTTCTGATGCCGGGAGAAACGTTATATCACACGCATAATGTGTTCCATTTCATGGGCAAAGAGAATGATTTGACTTTGATTACTAAGGCATTGCTCGGGGTATCTATTGATGACATCAAGACTGTGTTTTAATTTTTAATTAATACATTTTTATTATATTGTAAAACATGAATAATTCTTATCCAAAGATCGGTATACGTCCGATCATTGATGGGCGTCGTCAAGGCGTTCGCGAATCTCTAGAGGAGATGACAATGGGTTTGGCTCATCGTGTGGCTGAATTATATTCTGATACGTTACGTTATCCGGATGGTTCTCCGGTAGAGTGCGTTATTGCTGATACGTGTATCGGCGGAGTTAAGGAAGCTGCTAATTGTGCAGAAAAATTTGCTAGGACCGGCGTTGGTGTTTCTCTTTCTGTTACTCCATGCTGGTGTTACGGCGCTGAAACGATCGATATGGATCCGCTTATTCCAAAGGCAGTTTGGGGATTTAATGGAACAGAACGCCCGGGAGCCGTTTATTTGGCATGTGCGATGGCTGTTCACAGTCAGAAAGGCCTGCCTGCATTTGGCATTTATGGTCGTGATGTACAAGATGCCGATGAGACTGTTATTCCTGATGATGTAAAAGAAAAATTACTTCGTTTTGCTCGTGCAGGTTTGGCTGTTGCTTTGATGCGTGGGAAGTCTTACCTGGCCATAGGAACGGTTGCCATGGGTATTGGTGGTTCAATTGTTAATCCTGACTTTTTGCAGGAGTACTTGGGCATGCGTTCAGAATGTGTTGATAGTTGTGAAATCATTCGCCGTGTAGAAAAAGGCATCTATGATAAAGAAGAGTTCAAGAAGGCTATGGCTTGGACGAAGGAAAATTGTATGTCTCGTGAAGGAACAGATTATAACAAACCAAAACTTCAGCATTCTCGCAACCAAAAAGACGCCGACTGGGAATATGTAGTAAAGATGACGCTTATCATGCGCGATTTGTTGGTTGGTAACGAGAAGTTGGCAGATATGGGTTTCGTTGAAGAATCAAATGGTCATAATGCTATAGCTGGCGGTTTCCAAGGACAACGTCAATGGACTGATTTCATGCCAAATGGTGACTTTTCGGAGACCATACTGAATACTTCTTTCGATTGGAACGGCATTCGCGCACCGTATATCTTTGCTACCGAAGATGACCATTTAAATTGCATCACTATGTTGTTTAGTAATTTGTTGACACATAGAGCACAAATCTTTGCTGANGTGAGAACCTATTGGAGCCCACAAGCTATAGAAAGAGTAAGCGGTTGGAAACCTGAAGGTATTCTCGAAAATGGCGCTATCCATTTGATAAACTCCGGCGCATGTACTTTGGATGGTACTGGACAGCAGTCAGATGAAGAGGGGAAACCAGCAATGAAGCCATTCTGGGAAATTAAGGAAGAAGAGGTAGACAAGATGCTGAAAGCAACAACTTGGTGCCCAGCATCATTGGAATATTTTCGTGGAAGTGGTTATTCTTCTAGCTTCCTGACCAAATCAGGTATGCCTGTTACTATGGCTCGTTTGAATATTGTTAAAGGATTAGGTCCGGTTTTGCAGATCGCTGAGGGCTGGACTGCTACATTCCCGGATCATGTATTTGATATTATCAATAAACGTACCGATAAGACTTGGCCGAGCACATTTTTTGTTCCTCGTTTGACCGGTCAGGGACATTTTAAAGATGTTTATTCAGTTATGAATCGTTGGGGGGCAAATCATGGAGCAATCAGTTACGGACATATTGGTGCTGATTTGATTTCACTGGCTTCAATGCTTTCTATTCCTGTTTGCATGCATAATGTTGATGAAGAAAAAATATTCCGCCCGGCTACATGGAGTGCATTCGGAACTGATCCTGAAGGTTCAGATTACAGAGCATGTGCAGCTTGTGGACCATTGTACAAATGAGTCGTTTAATAGTAAATAGAAATTTTAGATATGTAACAGAAAACCCTGTACGGATTTTAGAATGAAGAAAATATCAATAAAAGATATTGCCCGTGAAGCAGGTGTTTCAAACGCTACCGTATCGTTAGTGCTTAATGGGAAAGAAAAAGAGGGTCGGGTAAGTAAGGAAGTAGCAGCCCGTGTCAAGCAGATTGCAAGCGATTTAGACTATCAGCCGAACAATTTGGCAAAGAGTTTAAAAAGCGGACATTCATATATGATTGGGTTGATTGTTGCTGATATCTCGAACCCCTTTTTTGGATCCCTTGCTTATTTTGTCCAGGAAGAAATGGAAAAAGCAGGCTATACGGTAATGGTGATGAACACGAATGAAAGTGATACACGGTTGGAAAAGATTATTACAAACTTATCAGATAGACAGGTGGATGGCTATATTATTGTCCCTACAGAACATGGAGAGCCGTACATTAGTCGTCTGCTTAGTACTGGGGTCCCTTTGGTTTTGCTGGACCGATATTATCCGTCACTTTCTACCTATAATGTAATGACCGACAGCTATCAGGCATCATATCAGGCTACTAAACTTTTGATTGCAGGTGGTTGTAAAAAGATGGGACTTATCTCTTATAAGAACACACAATCACCTATGAATGAACGCCGCCATGGATTCATGGATGCTTTGCAAACGGCAGGATTGTATCATGAAGAATTGGTTAAACAAGTTGATTTCCTCCAATTGGATACAGATATCCCTGAAGCTGTAGCTTCGCTCCTTGGAAATGGCATTGACGGACTGTTGTGTGCTGCAAATACAATTTCTTCTAAAAGTGTTNATGNACTTTTAAAAAACGGAAAGGCAGTGCCGGAACAGGTGAAAGTCGTTGGCTTTGATCGTAGTGAGGCTTTCGAATTTATGCCACATCCAATTCCGTATGTGCAACAGCACATAGAAGCGATGGGACGCAAAGCGGCCGATCTCCTAATTGAACAAATGGCATCGCAGACCCGAATGCCACAGACATGTAAATTTCCTGCTACTCTTATAATTGAACCTGAATTTGATAGTTGAACATACTATCAGAAAATGAGAAAAATTCATTCGATGCTTGATCCATTTCAAATAAAAGGATTACTTCATTCGAGTGTATTTGGAATTTCAGGTCTTTATATAGGGTTGTTTCTCCTAAAAGTAGTAATTTTGTACGCTTATATAATATAAAAAGTAGATGGCGGACGAAGCGATAAAACAGATAGGAAAAGTGCCGGAGCCTACATTAAGAAGGTTACCGTGGTATCTTGCATTTCTGAAGCTGATGAAAGGATGGGGTGAGACGTTTGTATCTTCTACTCAGATAGCTAAACAGATTAACGTCGATCCTAGCCAAGTAGCTAAAGACCTTTCATATGTGAATATTTCTGGAAAGACGCGTGTGGGGTACGAGATTGCACCATTGGTTGATGGCTTGGAACATTTCCTTGGATTTACTGATTGCCATAAGGCTTTTCTTTTTGGTGTTGGCAGCCTGGGGGCAGCGCTGCTTCATGACTCGGGCTTGAATCAATATGGATTGCAGATCGTAGCGGGATTTGATATTCGTCCCGAGCTTGTCGGTACCGTTATCAATGGCATTTCCGTATATCATCTTTCTGAATTTTCTAAGCGGGAGAAAGAATATGAAGCAACAATCGGAATTATTACGGTCCCGGTAGATAAAGCTCAGGAGGTGACAGATATGATTATTGCTTCCGGTATCAAAGCGTTGTGGAACTTTACGCCGTTTCGTATTCGAGTCCCTGAAAATGTGGTTGTACAGAATACTTCTATCTATGCTCATCTGGCTGTTATGTTCAATCGACTTAATTCAATATCATAAATATGAAGATTATTGCTGTAGGAATGAACTATGCTGCTCACAATAAAGAGCTGCATCATTCGTTAGAATTATCGGAGCCGACTATATTTATGAAGTCCGATTCATCATTGCTTAAGGATGGTAAACCATTTTTTATCCCCGATTTTTCATCGGAAGTGCATTATGAAACAGAAATTGTCATACGAATAGACCGGCTGGGAAAAAATATTGCTGAACGTTTTGCACATCGTTATTATAATGAAGTGACTGTGGGTATAGATTTCACAGCGCGTGATTTGCAAAAAAAACTGCGGGCTAAAGGTTTGCCGTGGGAAATTAGCAAGGCTTTCGATAATTCGGCTGCAATAGGGACATTCATTTCTTTAGAGCCGTTTGGAGGAACTGAGCATCTTTGCTTTCATTTGGAAATAAATGGCGAAACTGTGCAGGCAGGTAATACAGAGGATATGCTTTTCTCAGTAGATAAAATTATTGCTTATGCAAGCCGTTTTTTTACTTTGAAAACAGGGGATCTGATTTATACTGGTACTCCTGCAGGTGTTGGACCGGTGAAAATTGACGATCATCTGGAAGGGTATATCGGCGCGCAGAAGCTGCTCGATTTTTATGTTAGATGATACGAAAACTATTATACACGATANTGATATCTATNTTTCTGCTTCCTTCACTGTGGGCAGAGGNTAGTAAGTACACATCTGTTTCAGTCCTCGATACAGGCAAGTGGGTGAAGGTGCGCGTTGCAGAAACGGGTGTTTATAAACTTACTTTTTCGGAACTGAAAAAAATGGGATTCTCAAGNCCGGAAAAAGTATCGGTATATGGATATGGTGGGTGGCCATTGGATGAGGATTTTTCGACTACTTATATTGATGATCTTCCTGAAGTAGCGACATACAGAGGTTCCGACTATCTGATTTTTTATGCCAAAGGACCTGTCAAATGGATTTATAGTCTTGGAAGTGGGTTTGTGCATACTAACAATCCATATTCTTCATATGGATATTATTTTTTGACAGATCGTAATGATACAGTAAAATCAATGGAGACTCAAGCTTCTGAAGCCGGAGCGTCTCTTCAGCTTTCTACTTTCAATGACTATAAACTATGGGAGAAAGAGATTGTTTCTGTTAACTCATCGGGACGGGAGCTGTATGGTGAGTCTTTTGAAACTACACTTTCGCAAAACTTTAAAGTATCTGTTCCCGGCATTACAAATGATATGGGATTGGCTACATTAAGTTTTATTGCCAAACCAACAAGTGGTACTGGAACAACCGTTATGAGTATTGATGGCAAGCAGGTTATCAGTGGTACTTTTGCACAGAACACTTCCGAATATACTATGGCTCGTGAGTTGAACCAGACTGTGACATGGAATGGAGATAAGAGTGAAAACACAGTAGTTAACATCCAATATAGTACAGCCGGTCATAAGAATGTGAGACTTAATTATTTCTGTTTGCAGATGCTTCGTACACTGAAACTTTATGACGCTTATACATTGTTCAGAAATATCAGTTCGATTGGTAATACATCCCGCTTTGTGATTCAGAATGCCACCTCCGGATTGTTGGTGTTTGATGTGACTGATGCCGTTAATCCTAAATTGATGGAGACGTCGCTAAGTGGTACCGATCTTTCTTTTTCGATTCCGGCCTCTTCAACGCTTAGAGAGTTTGCGGTAGTTGATCCGCTAAAGCTTTCTGCTCCTGAGGTAGTAGGCGATGTTACGAATCAGAACTTGCATGCTATGACACAACAGGATATGATTATTCTTGCTCAGTCAGCATTTGCAGAACAGGCTGAACGGTTGGCTAAAATACATCGTTCGCATGATAATTTATCGGTACAAGTGGTGCAACCGGAAAAGATTTACAATGAGTTTTCGAGCGGGACTCCGGATGCTTCGGCTATACGTCGTTTTATGAAAATGTTATATGATCGTAAATCATCGGATTCAGATGCTCCTAAATATCTATTGTTGCTGGGTGATGGCTCTTTTGATAATCGTCAGCTGACTACAAATTGGAAACAGATCGATATGACCAATATGCTGCTTACGTATCAGACGCAAGAGTCTTTAAATGACACGTCGTTTGTGACAGATGATTATTTTGGTTATCTGGATGATGCCAATGACGCAAAATCTTTTGACAGAAAGGATGTTAATATAGGCATCGGTCGATTTCCGGTACGTACACTAGGTGAAGCTACGACCGCTGTCGATAAAGTGATTAGCTATATAAATAATACGCAGTATGGTGCGTGGAAGAATAATCTTTGTTTTCTTGCAGATGATGGCAATAGTGTTGACGGTTTTAACCAGATACATGAGAAACAGGCAGACGATCTTGCACAATATCTGGAAACTAACTATCCTGAATTTCTGATAAATAAACTCTACTTTGATTCGTTTAAAAAGGATTTTACTGGAGGAACGACAACTTATCCTGATGTCACAACAAGCCTTTTGAAATCACTGAAGGACGGATTGATGCTGGTCAACTATACCGGTCACGGCAATACGCAGGCATTGAGTGATGAGAAGGTCATCAAACAATCAGATATTGCGCAATATACTTATACGCGTTTGCCCTTGTGGATCACCGCAACTTGTGATTTTACGCGTTTTGATGATTTGAATACTTCGGCAGGTGAAGATGTTTTCTTAAGTACAAGAAGCGGAGGGATAGCTCTTTTCACTACAGCTCGCTTGGCTTACTCTGAATCGAATTTTGATATTAATGAGTTACTTATAGAAAAACTGTTTACAAAAAATAATGGTCGTCGTCTTACATTGGGAGATGTGATCAAGAAAACAAAATGCGAGCTGAGTACGGTCCGTAAGTTGGGCTTTTGTCTGATTGGAGATCCGGCATTGAAACTTGTTTATCCAGAATATCGAATGAAGGTGACTTCGATTAATGGTGCATCGGCCACAGGTGATGCCATAAAGATTAAAGCGTTGCAGAAGGTGACTGTTGAAGGTGAAGTACTGAATGCTGACGGTAATCTGGCAACTGATTTTTCCGGTGTTATGAATCCGACTGTAAAAGATAGTAAGGTGACGGTTACAACGCTTGATAACAATAATACCGGAAGGACGTTCAGCTATACGGATTATCCAAATACACTTTATATAGGTAATGACTCCGTACGCAACGGGAAGTTTAGTTTTACATTTACCGTTCCTAAAGACATTTCATATTCGAATGCAGCGGGGAAGATGAATTTGTATGCTTCGGATACGATTCACGGGAATGAAGCTCAAGGTGCATTCCAGAATTTTATTGTTGGTGGAACAGATGATACAGCCGACAAAGATACTGTCGGTCCTGAGGTCCGCGCTCTTTATCTTAATGATTCGACTTTTGTTGATGGCGGCAAAGTGAATGTAACACCTTATTTTGTGGCAAAGTTGTGGGATGCAAGCGGTGTGAATGTAACAGGAAGCAGTGTCGGACATGATATTATGTTGGTAATAGATGGTTCATC
>JGI2065J20421_1000591_pt1 | contig 40252 bp, 40 predicted proteins | sample Biomet5_FD_20421 | JGI IMG/M metagenome (IMG submission 20421)
GGAAACTTCGGCGGTCCAGGGGGCGGAAACTTCGGCGGTCCGGGCGGCGGCGGAAACTTCGACAACGGATCTGACCGCAGCGACGGCAGCAGGAAAAACGGCGGCAGCCGCATCGTTACACTCACACGTAAAAAACTGTTCATCATAATACTGGTCTGCGTTCTGTGCTCGGCGCTGCTGAGTCTCGGCAGTCTGACGGCATACAATTACTTTTTCGGAGGCACCGGCGGCGGCAATACCAATGCGACAGGTTCCGGATATACTCTTGAAAAAGCTACCGGCAGCAAAATGACAGTTCAGGAGATAGCCAATAAGACCTCTTCTTCCGTCGTAGCGATAAAGACAGAAAGCACGCAGACCGGAGGCTGGATACAGGAGTATGTGACCGAGGGCGCCGGCAGCGGCATAATAATAAAGAGCAACGGCTACATCATGACAAACAATCACGTGATCGAAGGAGCCAGCAAGATCCAGGTGACGGTAGGCGGCAACGATGCAAACACAAGCAATGACAAAACTTATACCGCGTCAGTAGTCGGCACCGACACCGAAAACGATATCGCAGTATTGAAAATAAATGCACACAATCTCAATGCTGTCACTTACGGCAACAGCAGCGATATCAGCGTCGGCGACATGGCAGTCATCATCGGCAATCCTCTCGGCGAACTGACCAACTCGGTATCATCCGGCATCATCAGTTCGACCAGCAGGAATCTCACTGTAAATAATGAAAACCTGAACGTGATACAGACAGATGCCTCTGTCAATCCCGGCAATTCCGGAGGCGCCATGTTCAACAGCTACGGTCAGCTGGTCGGTATCGTGGTAGCCAAATCCTCAGGCGAGGATGTCGAAGGACTGGGTTTCGCCATACCGGTAAACACAGCAGCGAAGGCTGCAGATAATATTATGAAGGGGAAGTCATCGGCTTCCTCTTCAAGCAGTTCTGCCAGCACCGGCATGAATTATATCGATCTTACTGATGAAAGCGATGCACAGGAATACGGCGTATGGACTACCGGTATTTATATAAAAAATGTTACCGGCGATACTGCACAGCAGGCAGGATTCGAATCCGGCGACATGGTATATGCTATCGACGGCACAAAGATCAGCAGCATCTCTCAGTTGAAATCGGTGATCAGAAAGCATAACTCCGGTGACACTGTGACCTACACGATAGTCCGCGACAATCAGGAAATGCAGATCGATCTGAAGTTATGACCGCTGACGAATAATAACAGAACTGACCGCAGCCCGAAGTGAATAATAGCAGAACTGACCGCGGACGGTCGAGCATACGGCTTCCGGCGGCAATATAAAATCCCCTTTCCTCCGGCATGCGCTGCGCGGTGAAAAAGGGGATCTTTTTTAGTCATCAGTATTTGATGATATTTTCGGATTCGACCATTTCCTTCAGTCTCTTGATATGCACGTCTGCAACTTCTCTGGCTTTGTTCTGATCTCCTTCACATATGGCATCAAGTATTGCCTGATGTTCTTCCGGCATCTTTTCAGATCTCTTGAAGCTGTCATAATACAGATATCTGAATCTCAGCACCAGCTCCTGAAGCTGCTCGACCATATGTACAAGGACCTTGTTGTCGCTGCCCTCAACTATAAGATGATGGAAAAGCGTATCGAAATGTATCATGTTGGCAGTATCGTTCTTCACGACCGCTTCATTATAGCAGGCACTGCTATTGGAGAGTTCTTCCTTCTCATCGGCGGTCATTCTGGTAGCTGCATAGAAGGCTGCCAGTCCTTCCAGATTCTGCCTTACTTCAAGAATATCCACCATATCTTTAGTTGATATCTGACTGGCATAGGCGCCGCGTCTGGGCTCTATAGTCACGAGGCCCTCTTTCTCAAGCTTTCTGATAGCTTCTCTGATAGGTGTCCTTGAGACTCCCATCTCCTCCGCCATTTCGACCTCCATCATTCTCGTTCCGGGAACGATCTGACCCTTGAGTATCTGCATCTTCAGTTCTTCATATACGATTTCTCTTAAAGGACGGTGATTCTTAATGTCTATATTGAGCATCCGTTTCCTCCATATCAAATAGTTTCTGTAAGAAAAGTCTCTTTGTTTATATCTTTGATTTTATTGTATACAATATCAGCTTCATTTTTATCATCTGTCAATAGAAAGACAGTAGGCCCGCTCCCGCTCATGAGGACCGCTCCGCCCGAACAATTTTCCTGCATTTTGTTCTTTGTATACAACACCATATCATACTCGCATAGGGTGAATAATTCAAGTACATTCTTCATGTTTTTTTTTGTTTCATAGAAATCCTGATTTTGTATCGCCGCTGTCAGTTTTTCTGTATCAGGATGGTCCACCACCGATATCCTGTCCATGCCTTCATATACTTCTTTTGTAGATACGCTGATGCCGGGTTTCGACAGTACTGCAAAAGCAGGTACTCGCGGCAGAGGTTTTAGTTCCGTCCCCGTTGCTTCTGCAAGGGCGCATACAGACGCCTGCGGATCTTCTGTCAGCCCGGCAGCCCGGTTCGCCGCCGCCTGCCCCATCATGCAGAACGGTACATCAGCTCCGATCCCGGCGCCGAGATCCATCAGTTCGTCAAGTCCCGATCCCGTTTTCCAAAGAGTATTCAGAGCCAGAATTACAGCCGCAGCATTGCCGCTGCCTCCGGCCAGGCCCGCCGCCGCCGGTATCCTCTTTCTGATATCGACAGAAACTTTTCCCGTGCGGCCGTAACGATCGAACATCAGATCTGCTGCGCGCCAGGCCAGATTGTCCGGGCCTGATGACAGCCCCGGCATATCGGTCTGCACAGAAATATCCCGGCCGTCGCCTTCCTCCCAGTTAACAGTCACATCATCATGCAGCTTCAGCTGATGCATGACCATCTTCACTTCATGATATCCGTTTTCATATCTGCCGAGCAGATCTATGGATAAGTTTATCTTCGCAAAGGAAGCTACCTCGATACTGTTCATATACACCTCTGATCAGTTGTTCATACGCATCTGCGACTGAATATGCATCTCCTTCTGAAAAAAGAAAACGGGCGGCAAGCCGCCCGTCTGCATTCTATTTTTTTCTCTTGCCTTTATTCTTGTTGGGATTCTGGCTCTTCTTTTTCTGCGGCTGATTTTTCTTGCCGCCGTTATTCGGCTGCGGTTTCTTTTTGACTGCGGCCTTGTAGCTGCTTCCGGCTTCGCTGATAGGTCTGGGCCTGGAAACTTTCTTTTTGCCGCTGTCTTCTTCCTCTTCATCGTCGCTGTCTTTTTTGTTTTTCCTGGCCGCGGCTGCCGCCGATTTAGATTTTTTCTTATCTTCCTTCGCCACGATCTCTTCAACAGATTTGCCTGTCTTCTTCGCGACCTTATAAGGATTGACCTTACTGTCCTCTTTGCTCTTTGCCTGTTCTTTGGCCGTTTTCTTTGCTTCCCGCGAAGTGAAGAAGACCATGCCGACTACCATGACGCCCATCATTGCCATACTGACCGTCATGCTGCTCTTGGGGTTCAGCGTCTTGAAGGAAATAGTCTGGGCTTCCTTAAGCACATGTCCCTTGTCAGAAATGAAGCCTTCATCTATTATGAGTTTGTATTTGGTATCGCCTTTGATCTTGGCTTTCTTGGCTCCGGCATTACCCGTTTCCGCCAGTACCATCATAACTTCGTGCTCATCGGGGTTGAATACTACTCTGGAGGGGACTGTCTTGCCCTTGTTGTCGACAAGTTTGCACTTTGCGGAATTTGCCTTCCGGTTCGCCTTGCTGTTGACGTCTTCATTAAAATATACTTTCACACCCATGTTGTCTACAGACATCCCCGTACTGCCGTTTTCCGGTGATGTTTTCTCAATGCCGAAATCCGCAGCAGCAGCCATGGGCGCGCATACAAATATCAATATCAGTGAAAGGCATATTATTACGCCTGCTCTTTTCATTTATCAGTTCCTCCGTTTCGCTTTCTGAGTCCTGCAAAAAAGTCTTTCAGGATACGGCTGCATTCAGCCTCCATTATCCCAGTCGCTGTTTCTACATTATGGTTCAGCCGGGTGCAGCCCGGAATATCCAGTACTGACCCGCAGGCTCCCGCTTTGGGATCCATTGCTCCGATATATACTTTTCTAAGCCGCGCCAGCACCATTGCGCCTGCGCACATAGCACAGGGTTCGAGCGTCACATACATGTCGCAGTCCGTAAGCCTCCACCTGTCGGCGCTCTTTGCAGCCTGACGCATCGCCAGCATCTCGGCGTGTGCCGTCGGGTCCTTCGCGCTTTCAGTCAGATTATGCCCTCTGCCTATTATTTCACCGTCTTTTACGATGACGGCACCTATCGGTATTTCACCGGCAGCGGCTGCCTTTTCTGCCTCAGCCAGAGCTTCTTTCATATATTCGTCCATATACGATTGTTATCGTATCATATTTTTATGTGAGATTCAATAAATTCATATTGACAAACATAAAAGCAGGTATAATATCTACTTTATGATAAGAATAAAAAAAGCAATAAAGAAAAACCCCCGCAGGACTATTGTCCTTGGCTTTGCGGCGGTCATACTTACAGGTGCAGTGATACTTTCACTGCCAGTTTCAAGTTTGGACGGAAAAGGCACAGCCTTCATAGACAGTCTTTTCATCTCTACCAGCGCAGTGTGCGTTACCGGACTGGCAACAGTAGATCTGGCTAATACTTTTAATGTATTCGGCGATGCGGTAATTGCCATGCTTGTACAGATCGGCGGCCTCGGCATCACATCTATCGGCGTGATCACGATACTGCTGGCACGCGGCAAGGTTTCGATGGGCGGACGCAAACTTGCACAGGAAGCATTCAATCTGCCTTCGGGCAAGAATATAGTCAGCATACTGAAAGCCATAGCCCTGATGACTTTTGCCTTTGAAGGCACAGGCGTCATTCTTTCATATATCGCCTTTTCCGGCAGGTTCACCGCTCTGAAGACCTTCGGCATCAGTGTATTTCATTCCGTATCGGCATTCAACAATGCCGGCTTCGACCTGTTCGGCGATTTCAAAAGTCTAGCCGACTATCACGATGACCCCATGGTGAACATCGTAACTGCACTGCTGATAATATTCGGCGGCCTCGGCTTTTTTGTAAATATGGAAATAATCTCAAAAAGATCGTTCCGCAAATTCTCACTGCATTCGAAGGTCGTGATCTCCATGACAGTGTTCCTTATAGTCAGCGGCATGCTGCTGATAATGTTTACAGAAAAAACGACCCTGCTGGGCGCATTTTTCATGAGCGTCACAGCCAGGACCGCCGGCTTTGCTACCGAAAATATCGGCAACTATTCAAACGCAGGACTGCTTGTTCTGATAGTCCTGATGTATATAGGCGCCTCTCCGGGCTCGACCGGCGGCGGCATCAAAACCACTACTGCTTTCGTCCTGATCCGGAACATGCGCAATGTCACTTTGAATAAAAGCTGCGCCGCTTTCAAAAGAAAGATATCCGATGATACTGTCAGGAAAGCGCTCGTGGTTGCAGGCCTGGCTCTCCTGAGCATAATGTTCAGCACCTTTATCGTGTCGGTACTGGAACCCCAGTTTTCACTGAGTCAGATACTTACAGAAGTCACCAGCGCCTTCGCCACAGTCGGACTTTCCACCGGCATAACGCCGCAGCTGTGCTCCGCCTCGAAGCTGATGCTGATAATAACTATGTTCATCGGCAGACTCGGCCCCCTGACCATTGTTACGCTGTGGTGGAAGCAGAACAGACCAAAAGCGGAATATGTAAGTGAAATAATCAATATAGGATAGGAAACCGCATATAACGGATCAAATCGGTGAAATGATCGATATCAGATAATGTATAATAATCATATTATATGAAGGGAGGATAAGCGGAACGCACCGCATAAAAACACGGCCGTCCGCAAAACACAATGGCAACCAGGAAAACAGGATACGGTATAATAGGTCTGGGCACATTCGGACTGGCCCTGACCCGCATGCTTTCAGAAGCCGGCGAGGAAGTCATGGTCATAGATGAAAACGAAGAAAATCTTCAGAAAGTCCAAAACGATGCTCTGGAATCGCTGCTCGTCGGCAAGCTGACCAGAGAATCTCTCGAAGAGACCGGGATTACCAACTGCCATACAGTAATAATATGCATAACCAAGGTCGATGTCAGCGTACTGACGGCATATACTCTCCTCGACCTCGGCGTGCCGCGCGTGATAGGCAAGGCTGCCAGCAAGGAGCACGGCGTCATCCTCGACAGATTGGGTGCCGAAGCGGTATATCCGGAAACAGATACGGCGGCAAGACTGGCTGCCACCCTGCTGGAGTCCAATGCTCTGGACATGATGCATCTCAATGACGACCACGTCATTTCCGAGATCATGGTCCCCCAGCGCCTCAACAACTGCACAGTGGATGATCTTCACCTCGGCTCATTCGGTCTCGAACTGATCGCTGTTGAAGCCGAGCCCAACAAGACGCTGCAGCACTGCGGCGGCGGTTATGTGCTCCACAGCGATGATTCGATAATCGTGATAGGCAAATTTTCCGCGGCTGAAAGATTCGAAAACGAACTGATGAAAAAATAAGAGGGCAGAGCGCCTGCAAAAAAACAAAGTACGATAACTTGCAATCCAGCCGCGATAATAGTATGATACTATTTATTATTATGTATAGACGAAAGGAGCCCAGCACCGCATGGTTCTTGACATAATCATAGGGGTCATACTGGTATGTACCGGCATTTACGGTTTTCGTAAGGGCTTCGTTTTTACTTTTATCCATACAGTAGGCTGGATCGCGGCGATAGTGCTTGCCTATCTTGCCACCCCGTATGTAACAGGCTTTGCAAAAAAGAATACCGGGATCTATAACTGGTTCTTCGGGTATTTCAAAACGCGTTTCGGTGATTCCAACACTGCTATCGACAGTTCCATGAATACGCTTCCCGCGTCCAGCAATGCTTTTTCGAAATTCTCATCTGATCTGCTCAACAGCGTATCCACTACATTTGCAACGATAGCATTTACTGTAGTTACTTTTATCATTTTATATATAATCATCAAACTGATACTGATGCTGTTTTCGCGTCTTCTGTCGAAGGATTATGCCGACGGCTTCCGCGGCTTTTTCGATGGCTTTTTCGGACTTGTTTTCGGTCTGATAAAGGGTGCAGTGATAGTATTTCTTTTCCTGCTCGTACTGGTACCGCTCTCAAATATCGTTTCTCCGGATCTGACCGTAACGATAACGAACCAGCTCGATCACTCCATCGTTGCCCAGCAGCTGTACAGCAACAACATCATCCTTGTGCTTCTGCAGGGATTCTTCTCCTGATCCGCTCGTTTCCGCGCTGACCCTATTAAAGTTTACCGACCTTGTTCAGGCCGGTCTGATTGACGCTGATCTGATTCAGGCTTATTCAATTCTGATAGTTTTTCTTAACAAACGGCAAAGACACTACTGCATGATACCGCAGCGATATACGAAATACTGTTGACTGCTGTTCACAGTCATGATATAAATATGATATGAACTGTAATCGATTTGTTTACATTAAATCAGAGGAGGTATATAGGACATATCATGAACAGCGACTTATGCATAGCAGTACACGCACTTGTATATCTGGATCATATGGCACGTCCGCTTTCCAGCGCCGAACTGGCAGATAATATCTGCACGAATCCGGCGCGTATCAGAAAGGTGATGTCCCGCCTGCGTCAGGCAGGTCTGATAGAGACACGCGAGGGAAGGGCAGGCGGTTATGCCGTTAAAGACGATATCCGCAAAACAGACATCAAATGCATCGCCTTGTCGCTGGAGCAGCCGATGTTCGAGCTCAGCTGGCACAGCGGAGATATGGATAAAGAATGCCTGGTCTCTTCCGGTATGGGAAGCGTGATGGACGAGATCGCAGACGGGCTCAACGAAGCATGCCTCAAAGAACTTAGCGCTATCACTATATCTGATGTCGAAGAGAAACTCTTCGGCAAAAAAAACAAGGAGAAAAGCTATGAAAAAGTATGAGAATATCATCATCGGTTTCGGAAAGGGCGGCAAAACGCTGGCCGGAGCCCTGGCATCAGCAGGCAGAAGCACCGCCCTGATCGAACGTTCTGCGGAACGCTACGGCGGCACATGCATCAATGTAGCCTGCATCCCTTCGAAATCTCTGGAGAACAGCGCCCGTATGTCTGCTGCCGCAGGCGGCACTTTCGAAGAAAAAGCAGTACGATACAGCAGGGCCATCGAAGACAAAAATGCGCTGACCTCCATGCTGAGAAAGGCCAATCTGGACAAAGCCGTCAGCGCAGGTGCAGACGTCATCACCGCCTCTGCGGAATTCACAGGCCCGCATAATATCAAAGTGACATTTTCAGACGGCCGGACGGATGAGTTCGAGGGAGACAATATTTTTATCAATACCGGATCTGTACCTTTCGTACCTCCGATCGAAGGACTCGGCAGCAGCAAATTCTCTTATGTGAGCGAAACAATGATGGAGCTGAAAGAACTGCCGCGCAGACTGTTCATCGTCGGCGGCGGCTACATTGGTCTGGAATTTGCTTCCTACTACACCAACTTCGGATCTGAAGTAACGATCATCCAGGACGGCGATGTCTTCATCCCGCGTGAAGACAGAGAAGTAGCTGATGCGGTCTTCGATAATCTTACCGGCCGCGGGATAAAGATAATGAAGAACGCCTCTGTAACAAAGGTACGCGATGAGAATGACCACGCTGTCCTGACTGTCAGGACGAACGAAGGTGAAAATGAATATGAAGCAGAAGCTATCCTTGTCGCTACAGGACGGCGCCCCGAACTGACAGGGCTCCATCCCGAAAAAGCCGGCATCGAACTCACTAAAAGAGGAGCAGTCAAAACGGACAGCGGTCTGCGGACCAATGTTCCCCATATATATGCCATGGGCGATATAGCCGGCGGCCTGCAGTTCACATACATATCTCTCGACGATTCCAGGATCGTCAGATCGCAGCTGCTCGGCGACGGATCGCGCACTGTCGATAACAGAGGCATCGTGCCCTACAGCGTTTTCCTCGATCCTCCTCTTTCGCGAGCAGGGCTGTCCGAACAGGAAGCGCTTGAACAGGGATACGCTGTCAAAAAAGCTGTACTGCCTGCCAGGGCAGTCCCGAAATCACATATCATGAAAAACTCTGCCGGCGTCCTCAAAGCCATAGTCGATGCCGAGACCGGCATGATCCTGGGAGCGCATTTTTTCTGTGCCGAATCGCAGGAAATGATCAACACCGTAAAGGTAGCGATGGATGCCGGCCTTTCGTATACCGTATTACGCGACGGCATATTCACTCATCCGACGATGAGCGAAGCCATGAATGATCTGTTCAGCGCTGTAAAATAAAAAACCGATCAACCGAAAATGCCGCTCCGCAAAATGGCGGGGCGCCGTAAAACAGTAAAATTTAAAATTTCTGAAAACCCTGTGTTTTCAAGGAATACGGCGTGACTTCGGTCACGCCGTTTCCTTTTTCATGAGCTCGTCCAGTGGGATGAAGCCAAGACCGTCGTACTTGATGTGAATGATCTGCCTGTCGGTGTCGGACTGGCCGCCGCTGTAATCGTCAGGTTGTTTGTTCTGCCAGATTTCGTCGATGACCGGCTGCCAGTCCTGCTCATCGATGATTCTGTCTGTCAGGTTGCCGACCAGATTTCCGAACTGCTTGTAGCTGAGCCAAGGCAATTCATCGTCTTTTCCCATCAGGAAGAGGCGCTGAAAGCTCCATTCCATTTCATACTCGAAGGTGTGGCGGAAATAGCGGATGATGTCATAGGACATTCGCCACAGCGGAAAATCCCCGGAGTAGTGCGACCAGTCCTCCTCCAGTTCATGATGCCCGCCTTGCTGATCCGGCACCTTGAAAAACTGCCACGCCGTCCACGCATAACAGTCCCAGACAAGCTCGAGAAAAGCGTCGTCCATCAGGAGCTTGTCATAGTCGTGCGTGCGCAGAATGGAGTACGGTTTTCGCGGCAGCTCCAGATAAACCGGGCGCTTTTCAACCAGCTCTCTCGGCAGCGCATAAAACAGCGTCAGCCATGACAAATTGCTGTCCTGCGGGATGACAATGATCTTCTGCGGCAGGAATACGAGAAAATCGGCTGTGCCTTTTTTGGCGGACATGTGCTCACCTCCCATCGTTTGATTGCGGACCCTCCATAATATATGGGCACGAAAACGGCTGTTTTGTTCCAACTTTTCAAAAATATTTGAAATTCTTTTTGCCCAGTCTACATGACTGGGCTTTGAATTCATTATACCGGAAAAGTGCGATAGATTCCATTGATTTATATCTGAGCAAAAAAATGCGGTATCCAGGGCTTTACCCTGAATACCGCATATTTCATTGCGCAATTCCGCCTCTGTGGTTTACTGTGAAAGGCCATTTTCACCCTTCACCATCGCCTGATATTTTTCACCCCACGCAATCATGGAATCAAATACCGGCTGGAGCGTTTTTCCCAGATCGCTGAGCGAGTATTCTACCCGCGGGGGCACCTCGGCGTAGACCTTCCGCACGATCAGTTCGTCGTGTTCCAGTTCCCGGAGATTATCGGTCAGCACTTTCTGGCTGATGCCCGGAATCGTGCGGCGCATTTCGTTGAAACGCTGTGTTCCTCCAAGCAGATTCCGGATGATAAGCAGCTTCCACTTGTTCCCGACCAATGCGACAATGGTGGCCACCGGGCAGGCAGGCAGCTCCTCTTTTGTGAGCATAAGACAGCCTCCTTTGGTTTCAAATCGAGTGTATATTATAATTCGAGTATAAGTCACCCTCATGCATTTTGCAATGGTTATAAAAAGGTAACCATGTAATAGATTTGTGCGTACTTACAATCGCCGAACCGTTCGATTATGATAAAGACACAGACAAGAAAACGGTCTGAATTTTAATTAGGAGGACAAAGAAATGTCTCTGAAAAACCTGTTCGGCAAAGAGGGCAAAAAGGAAGCAGGTGCGGCCTGCGGCAGCGCTTGCGGCACCGGCGACAAGAAGCCCGAGGAAAAGCCCGCTGCCTGTGGCTCCGCCTGCGGCACCGGCGACAAGAAGCCTGAGGAAAAGCCCGCTGCCTGTGGCTCCGCCTGCGGCACCGGCGANAAGAAGCCTGAGGNAAAGCCCGCTGCCTGCGGCTCCGCCTGCGGCACCGGCGACAAGAAATGAGGTCGCCTGAGGGCCCTGACGGTTTTGCCGCAGGGCCCTTTTCTTTTCCCTCCCGATTTGAATTTGAAAGGAACTCAACTCATGGAATACTTTGCTTTTCAGTGGCACATCACAGAGGAGTGTGATCAGCGGTGCAGGCACTGCTATATCTACGCTCTGGGCAGCCACGCAAAATTTAAGGAAATGAATACGGATGAGATGAAAACCGTCCTCCAAAATATTCAGACTTTTTGTAAAAAGGCAAATCGTCTGCCGTATCTCTATATCACCGGCGGCGACCCGATCCTGCACCCGAAATTCTGGCAGCTGGCCCAAATGCTGAAAGCCGAAAGGATTCCTTTCGCTGTACTGGGAAACCCGTTTCATCTGACGCTGGAGGTGTGCCGCCGCCTGAAGGACTTCGGCTGCCGCAAATACCAGCTCTCGCTGGATGGTCTGCGGGAGACCCACGACCGCATCCGCCGCCCCGGCTCCTTCGACGAGACGCTGGCCGTCATTCCGTTGCTGCGGGACGCCGGCATCGATGTGGCGGTGATGACCACTGTCTCCCGCTGGAACTATCGGGAGGTTCCCGCGCTGGTGGACGTTGTGGTCGCAAATCATGTGGACATCTTCGCCTTTGCCCGTTACTGTCCCGATCGGGAAAGCCGCGATACCTGCTGCAGCCCGGAGGAGTATCACTGGATGATGAACGAATGCTGGGAGAAGTTCCAGCAGTACAAGGACAGCGACACGACCTTCAACCTCAAAGATCATCTGTGGACGCTTTTTCAGTACGAGAAGGGTCTGTTTGATCCCAATGACTACCCCGACGACGGATATGTTTATGACGGCTGTAACTGCGGAAACTGCCACTTCACGATTCTCTCAGACGGTGCGGTTTATGCCTGCCGGCGAATGGAGAGCAAGGTCGGAAACGCCCTGACGGATGATCTGTACGATCTGTTCACCGGACCGAAGATGGACGCTTACCGCGTCTACGAAAAGTTCGAAAAATGCGCTAAATGCGAGCTGCTGCGATTCTGCCGCAGCTGCCCCGCGGTGGCGGCCGGGTATCACGGCGACATGTATGCGCCCGACCCGCAGTGCTGGAAGGAGATCAAATAATGGATGCGGAGACTTGTCTCAAAAAACTTAGCTATGTGGGCGTCCTCGCTTTCGCCACGGTGGACGAGCATGGCGCGCCGCAGGTGCGCAATATCAGCGCCATCCATTACGAGCCGGATGTCCTGTACTTTTTCACCGCGCGGGGCAAAAACTTCTGTCGGGAACTCCTTTCGGACGGCAAGTACAGGTGCTCGGCTACACCAGGTATAAAGAAATGATTCGCCTTTCCGGTAAAGCAACCCCGGCAGACGACCAGAAAAAATGGATTGATGCGATCTTTGCGGAGCAACCTTATCTTGCCAACGTCTACCCCGGTGAGACCCGGGACATCGGCATGGTGTTCTGCATCCGCGACATGGAGATTGCGTACTTCAACCTCGGGGTAAATCCCATCTTCCGCGAGAGCTACATGCTGGGAGCTGGAGCGATCAGCCCCAAAGGCTATGAGATCACCGACGCCTGTGTCAGCTGCGGAATCTGCGCGGCGGGCTGCCCGCAGCGAGCCATCGCAGAAGGGACGCCGTACCGAATTGAAGCGGAGCATTGCCTGCACTGCGGCCGCTGCGCGGAGAACTGCCCGGTAAAGGCCATCAGGAGGTTATAAGATGAATGATTTGCTGGAACTCATGAAAGAGCGCCGTTCCATCCGCAAGTATCTGGAGAAGCAAATTCCTCGTGAGGCTCTTGAGCGCATTGTGGAAGCTGGACTGTACGCGCCTAATGCGGGCGGCGGACAGCGCAGCAGGATTGTGGCGGTCCGCAATCCGGTGCTTTCCGAGAAGCTCGGTAGGCTGAATCTCGCCCATTTCAATCGGGCAACTCTCGCGGGAAGCTTTGTATCCGCAGAGCAGCCCAGCGTGATCGACGACCCCAGCATGAAAAGCGGATTCTACGGTGCGCCCACCGTATGTGCGATCTTTGGACCGACGGACTTTCTGTACAGCATTCCCGATGCCTTCTGCTGCGCCGAGAATATGGTATTGGAAGCGCACGCGCTTGGGATTGCCTCCTGCATCATCGCCCGCGGGGAAGAAACCTTCGACAATGAATTTGGCAAAGCGCTTCTGCGCCAGTGGCAGATTCCGGACACCATGATTGCGCGCTGCTTCGTGCTGCTGGGTTACTGCAGCGACGAGTACCCGGCCGTTAAGCCGAGAAAAGCGGGCCGAAGCCTGATTGTGGAAGAAACGAGAGAGCACGACTGACATGGACTACAGGAAAGAACAAAATGTCTTTTATATTCGCATCGACAAGGGCGAAAACGTCCTGGATACGATCCGTGCGGTCTGCCGGAAAGAACAAATAGGCGGCGGCTTTTTCACGGGGATCGGCGCCTGCGATTCCGCCGTGCTCTCGACCTACCTCCCCGAAAAAGCAGACTTCATCGACCACAGGATTGCCGGGATGATCGAGATGGTTTCTCTGACGGGCAACATCTCCTGCGACAAAAACGGGCAGCCGTTTCTGCACAGTCACGCCGTCTTCTCCCAGCGCAGGGAAAGCGGCGAGATCGCTGTGACCGCCGGACATCTGACAGAGGCACGGATCGGCTATACCGGAGAGATCGTGCTGACTGCGGCTGAAAAAGCGATCGCGCGAAAGTTCGACGACGTCTCCGGCATCGAAGTCTGGGATTTGTCATGATGGGAGTGCGGAGAATATGACCGCTTCAGGAAAAAAGCAAAAAGAGCGCAGGCAGTTTCTCATTCGCTGCCTCCTGAATGAAAATGCGAAGTACCGTTCCATGGCGATTCCGGAATCAGACGTGGAGCAGAAACTCCTGCTGCGGGCGCTTCTGAACGTGCGGCCACCGATGCCTGCGGGCACAGATTTTTTGCAGGTGCAGAATGAGTATTTGGCCCAGACCGCGCTTGACAAGGGCATTGTGCGGCTCGACGATCTGCAGCCGGTACAGCCGGGACTTTACCTCTGGCGGGGCGACATCACCCGGCTGGCGGCTGACGCCATCGTCAATGCCGCCAACAGCAGTATGACCGGCTGCTATGTGCCGAACCACACCTGTATCGACAATTGCATCCACACTTTTGCGGGTGTTCAGCTGCGTCTGGCCTGCGCCGGACAGATGCGCACACAGGGACATGAGGAACCGGCCGGACAGGCTAAAATCACACCGGGCTTCAACCTTCCCGCACGCTATGTGCTGCATACCGTCGGACCCATCGTGCAGGACACGGTCACGCCGAAGGACGAGGAAACGCTTGCCTCCTGCTATCGCTCATGCCTGACGTTTGCAGAAAACTACCATTTGAAAAGCATCGTCTTTTGCTGTATCTCCACCGGTATTTTTCATTTTCCCAATCGCCGCGCGGCAGAGATCGCGGTCAGCACAGTAAAAGCGTATCTTGCTGAGCACCGCTCAGGAATCAAGGTGATTTTTAATGTTTTCAAGGATGAAGACTATGACATCTATCAGGAATTGCTCCGCTGATGCCCAGCGTTTGAAAGAAGAACTGGAGGCAGCGGACGCCGTTGTGATCGGTGCTGGCGCGGGCCTTTCAACCTCCGCCGGATTCGTGTATGACGGTGTTCGTTTCAAAAAGAGCTTTTCAGATTTTGAAGCCAAATACGGGTTTCACGATATGTACGCGGGCGGCTTTTATCCGTATGAGACGCCAGAAGAACGTTGGGCGTTCTGGAGCCGCAGTATCTGGATCAACCGCTATACGGACGCGCCGAAGCCTGTTTACAACAACTTATTCGCGCTGGTGAAGGACAAGGATTATTTTGTTCTCACCACCAATGTGGATCACTGTTTTCAAAAGGCCGGGTTCGACAAGCAGCGGCTTTTCTACACGCAGGGGGATTACGGTCTGTTTCAATGTACGCAGCCATGCTGTCAGGAAACAATCGACAATGAAGGAGCCGTACTCTCCATGCTGGAGCAGCAGGAAAATATGCGTATTCCAACGGAGCTGATTCCTCATTGCCCGCACTGCGGCAAGCCGCTGACCATGAACCTTCGATCCGACAACAAATTTGTTCAGGACGAAGGCTGGAACAAGGCGGCAAAACGCTACGAGGATTTCCTCGGCAGTCATCAGACCGGCCGTGTACTGTATCTGGAGCTTGGGGTGGGCTACAATACGCCCGGAATTATCAAGATTCCTTTCTGGAAGATGAGTGCAGAGAATCCGGATGCACGCTTTGTAAGCATCAACGCACAGAATATCGCCGTGCCGGAAGTAATCAAAGAACGAGCATTTTTGATAAACTCGGATATTGGAAAGGTGCTTTCATCCTAACATAAAAGAACTGTATAAGCCTTGCGGCCTAATACAGTTCCTTTTCGTTTTTCCAGCCCCGTCCTGACAGATGCCTGCCATTTGTAATTTTGGACTAAACCTGTTTTACGAACACCTGCGCAACTGCGGAGCGGCATTTTAAATACTGTTATCAGCACCTTTACGGACCCTGCGACAGATCCGACCCTGTGATGCGATACTATTCAGACTGCGATACGATCTCTCTGTACCACTCGTTTTTTCTTTCATACAGCAGCTGATCGGCTTTTTTCAGCAGCATATCCTCATTATCCTTCTGATTGGTGCAGACTGCATATCCGATGCTGAAAGAAAGTCTGTACTCAAGATTTTCTTCATAGAGATCGTCCTGTATATCTTCTAATATCCTGTGCACGCCGTTTTCGATCTCTTCCGGCGTGTGTCTCGACAGCATAGCGATAAGGCAGAATTCATCGCCGCCGTAACGGGCCGTGAAGGCACCGTATTTTTCTGCAGCCTTCCTGAGAGCCACAGCGACAAGCTTCAGTGCTCTGTCTCCTTCAACATGGCCGTAATTATCGTTGATCGATTTGAAACCGTTGATATCCATAAGGAATATCGCCAGCGGGTGCGCTTCCGAAACATCATCGATTCGTTCCTCAAGGTACTTGTCCATTCTTCTTCTGTTGTTGAGTCCTGTAAGCGCATCATTGTATATCTGTTTGTTCTGTATCGTAAGGAACAGGACGAGTATGACTACGAAAATACTCAGCACAGCAATAGGTCCATTTGGAAACAGATTCTCAACTGCGCCCGCAGCCAGAGGTATCAGCATACAAACGAAATAGGTGATGTATTCGGATCTCTGAGATCTGGAATCATTGCGGAATGCACATCTGAAAGAATCGCCGGCAGGTATGATAAGATATATATATTCGATCCCGGCTACCACCCAGAACAGCGGACCGATGCCGTTTCCGGCACTGAACGAAATAAAGACCCATTCTGTAAATATAGAAATGATATTGAGGAGGCAGCATATGACTATAGGCGCCGTGATGCAGATCCTCAGTTTTCTGCTGTAGACGAAGGTAGGATGCAGCCTCGATTCTACGAACAGCAGCCAGTAATAGCATCCAAGGCTCTGAAAACTCCAATAGATGCAGTTCGAGACTCCTATAACTGTATCGCCTGCATGAATTGTGCCTGCCGCATTCAGCGCCCAGAAGATATCTGCAGCTACGATAATCAGATACGAGTAGATCATCTTTTTCATGATCTTGGTCTCATATTCAGATCCCATATTCATATTCAGCCTCAGTAATATGATCACTGCAAAAATGATCATAAAAACTTCAGTCATTACATATGTCAAATAATTCTCTGTCATTCTTCGTATGTCGTTCTTTCGTTCTTCTCATTCTCTGTTTTAATAAAAAAATGATTTTCTGTCATCGTGCATGTCAAACAGCCTGAAATTATAAAGCCTTCCCACACTTGTAAGCAAAAATCATTTATCATTTGGAATTATATCATGTTTACCATGCACATGGTATTATTATATTGCATTAATTGTAATATTAATTTGCGATTTCGACTGAAAACTGTTCGGCATCAGCATCCGTGATTCCTATGCCCCCGGTCTTTTCTGTCTGGTATTCATTATTCAGCTCTGAGTGTTCAGACTTTTGACCACATATATGATATCTGTTTTCTTTAGTGCTCCGGGATCCGTACTTCTATATAATGCCATTTGCCGATCATGGCCGCAAATTCATTGTACCACTCAACTATTTGTTTGCAGCTGTACGCTCTATTCAAAAACGCTTATTTTTATATAAAAATAAGCGTTTTTCCTGAAACAGATAAACGGATGCTGCTATTGTGAATTCATCGTTTCACTGCCACAAATATGATGTCATCGACATCGAGCCGAGTTCACGGTAATCGTTCCACACTGCGGCCTCATCATCCTCGGCTGCCCCGAGCGCAGTAAGCAGCGGATAATAGTGTTCCTTTGTGGGAACAGCTTTCTCCTGATCCGCCAGACTTTCTAATCCGACCGGTATCCTGTTATCTCCGGAAACGACAGCGCTGCGTATCTCTGCATCGAACCGGTCTGCCCAGTCATATCCGCTGTCCATGTCCCAATTCACCATCGACAGATTATGCACTACATTGCCGCTGGCAAAGATCATCGCGCCCCTGCTTCTCAGGGCTGAGAGTTTTCTGCCTGTTTCGAACTGCGCCGCTGCATCTGCCGACATGTCAGTGCTGACCATCACAACAGGTACATCAGCCTCCGGATACATATTTACCAGCACAGACCAGACACCGTGATCGATGCCCCAGTCATTGTTGACAGCCGCCCGGCCTGCCAGCGCCTCCACCGTCAGATCTGCATATTCAACAGAGCCTGCCGGCTGATATTCTACCTCATACAGTTCTTCCGGGAAGCCGTACATATCATTTATCTGCGGATTGGTCCCGCTGCGTCTCACGAAAAGACCGTTCGTCGCCCAATGCGCAGATACGGCAATGATGACCTCCGGACGGCCGAGAGTTCGGCCCAGTTCCTGCCAGCTTTTCCGGGCCCTGCCGGTCCCGATCGCGTTCATCGGCGAGCCGTGGCCCGCAAAAATCACAGGCATCCTTCTGCTGCTATCCATTGCTTCTCCCTTTTTGCTTCTGTTGATTTCCGATTTCTACTTTGCCCTGTATCCTGCGCCCCAGAGTGTTTCGATATATTCATGAGACGGATCCGCCTCCCGCAGTTTCTCTCTTATCCTGTTGATATGCACTGTTACCGTAGAAGAATCGCTGACAACATCCATACCCCACACCTTTTCAAAAATAGAATCTTTCGAAAAAACGATCCCGCGATTCATTGCCAGGAACAATAACAGATCAAACTCCTTTTTTACCAGATTCACTTCTTTTTCGCCAATATATACTCTGTATTCATCAGGAACCATTCTAAGCTCGCCTATTCTGATCTCGTTCTTTTCCGCTCTGCGATCATCTTTTCCAGAGGTCTTGAGCTTTTCATGCATATTTATATGCGCCTTCACCCTAGCCACCATTTCCGGCGGGCTGAACGGCTTGATCATATAATCGTCTGCTCCCAGACCCAGGCCTCTGATTTTATCGACGTCTTCTTTTCTGGCAGTGACCATCATCACCGGCACATCGCTGCCCATTCTTATTGCCCTGCAAAGTTCGAAGCCGTCTATCTCAGGAAGCATTACATCAAGAATAATAAAATCATATGTCTCCGACACATATTTACGCATACCTTCTCTTCCATCTGCAGCGATATCAGCCTCAAAGCCGCTCGCCTCGAGATAGTCCCTTTCGAGTTCGGCGATCATCTTTTCATCTTCAACTATCAAAACGCGTTTTTCATGCATCTGCTTCCTCCTTGTATAAAGGAATATCCATAACGATCACGAGGCCGTCATCATTTTCAGCGTGCACTGTACCGCCCTGCTGACAAATGAGCTGTTTTACGACGGCAAGCCCGATCCCGCTGCCGTCAGCAGATCTCGTCCGTGATTCATCTCCTCTGTAGAAACAAGTAAATATTTTTTCAAGATCTTTTTTTTCAACACCGGGGCCGTCATCCTTTATACGGATCTCTGCCGTATCCGAGTCATTGACATCGATTGAAATACTTACATTCGAGCTGTCTTTTTTTCTGTACTTTATTGTATTATCTATCAGATTTCGGTTTATCCTGTCCATCGCTTTGGTGTCTATCATGGCAACCGCCGTTCCTTCACTGATATCAAATGTTATCGTCACATCATCTTTTACATACTCCTTTGAAAGCTCTCCCAACTGCCCTCGGTAATAGGCAAACAGATCTGTCGGCTTCATATCGAGATGTGATTCTCCCATTTCCACCTTCGAGAAATTTGTCAGATCATCAACAAGATCTTCAAGCGTAGCGATGCTCGTCTCTATTGCCTCGTAATATCTCAGTTTCATTTCAGCGGTACTGGCGATCCCGTCATGCAGGCCTGTGACATATCCTTTGATCGATGTCAGCGGAGTCCTGAGATCATGCGAGATGCCGTTGATAAGCTCCCTGCGGTACTGTTCGTATTTCATGCGTTCCGTTACCGATTCTTTCAGGTATTTTCTCATGCCGTCAAAATCGTTTATGACCTGCCCTATTTCGTCATGCTTAGGATATGTCATTTCAAAATCCAGATTGCCTTCCCGTATCAGCTCACTGCCTATACTGAGTTTTTTCATGGGGCGGAGAATATTCTTTGCTATCCACCACGACATGATCACGTTCATCAGGACCACGCCTGCGATTATTATGGCGATGAGAAAGCCGATATAAAGAATGATATATCTTTCCATATATGACAGATAGCCTCTGGCAGAAGAAATGTTCTTTGTATGTATTGCCAGTGTCTTAAAGTTTTCTTCAGTCGAATCATACCTGACTACTGATGTAGTGCCCTTGGTAAAAGTCAGATTGCCGGTGCTGTTATACAAACTGCCGAGCGCTTTCTCTGCCGCCGCGGTATCTTCTTTTGTGATGTTGGAAAACCATACCTTGCCGCCATATGTGATCATAAAATGATAGCCGGCATTTTTCATTTCTTTCTTTACGCCCTTCAGATCTCCCCGCCATTCCAGTGTCTGCATCTCGCTTTGAGCGGTATATATGCCGTCTTCATCGTCAAACAGATTTTCCATGGTCTCCCATGTCTGCCCACCCGGACCTGCCGTGAATATAGTCAGCGTGGCGATGGCGATCGCGACCGGGATCACAATGATAAGTATATTTGATATTATCAATTTTTTTCGTATACTCATATCGTCCTTTCGTACGGATATGCCGCTTCGCATCAATGCTGTCTGCTGCCGGCGATTTCGTTTATATTATATTTCATATAATGTATTTTTGCGTGTTTTTCTTATATTTTTTATTATCATCAATGCAAGAAGAAATCCGCCTGTTATCAGAAGGCCGAGATAAAAACTGATCCCGCGGCTCAAAAGCATTCCCGGCATCAGCATGCCTCCGGCAAATATCGATGAAAACAGCAGCTTGAAGCCGCTTTCGCCTGCGCCTACTGCTCCCGGAAGGGGTACCGACGCTATTGCTGCAGAAAGAACAGCCTGCAGTGAAAATACATTTGCCCAGCTGTATCCTGTACATCCAAGCGCAAGATATATGAAATATGTGATACTGTACATGGCCAATAACTGAACGAAGGTAATGACCAGATTCCCCGCTATCAGAGACGGATGCCTTTTGATATAACCGGCTCCATCCCGGTATTCGCGGAAAAAGCCTGCGATTTTACCGCCGCGTTCCTTCTTTTTTACAAGCCACATGATCTTCAAAACCGTTTTTTCTATGCCGACGGATGCCCGTTCATTGAATATCAGTAAAAGAAGGATCACTAAAACTGCCGCATCTATGCCTATCCCGACAGCAATAAATATCTGCACAGCGCTTCCTAGCGCCCTTATATAATCGATATTATACAATACCCCAAACAAAGCAAGGATGATATTCGCAACCTGAAATCCTGCAACTTCAACTATCAGAGAAAGCGAACCATGCGATGCCCTGATACGATCTTTCGTCATATACAGCAGCTGCATGGGCTGACCTCCTGACGAAGAGGGCGTGACACCGCTGAAGAAAAACCCGGAAGCTCCATATGTGATCATCTGGATGAATCCTATGTGATATCCCGAAGCTCTTATTATCCGCCCGATATTTACGGATTCGCACAGTACAAACCCGCATATGCAGATCACAGCCAAAATCACAAATCTGGTATCTGCAGCTTTGATACTGTTGTTCAGAGACGCGAAGTCGCAGCCTCTGAAGACCAGATAAAGCATTATCGCTGCTATTAAAGGGAACAGTATCGCCGCGATCACTGTTTTTTTGTTTTTCTTTTTTTCTTCCATTACGGCTGCTTCTTTTCTGCGGAACTGCGTGATCACACTTGAATTCAGGCGCACATGCTGACTGAATGTATTATATTGTTTATGTTGTTTTCTTCTATGTTTTTATTGATATTTCTCATATTCTTCTTCATTTCAGTACGCATGAGGTCGTCACAAATCAGATCGCGCAATCCGTCTCTGCCGCCGGATCTGCTGCGCCAGATCACTTTTCCTATCTGTTTGTCTTCTATGTATTTTGCATTCGCTTTTTCCTGCATCAGGAACGGTTCTATCACAAACATGGGGACTTCAGACCTTATCGATTCAAACAGCGTGCTGCCGCCTGCTTTTGTCACAATGACATCTGCACGATCCATATAATACGCCACATTGTCGGTATAACCTACAGCCTCTATCGTCCCGTGCTTTTTTTTCAAATATTTGTACAGTTTTTGATTGCCGCCGGTTATGACAGTGACATGTGTATTTTTCATGTCATTAAGCCCCGTGAGTATTTCATCCGCCTTTGGTATCAGACCGAGACCTCCGCCCATGACCAGTACTTCCCTCACGGAATCGGCATCTTTGCGGCTGCTTTTCCTTTTGCCGAATACAGGACGCACAGGTATGCCGCCAACATATATGATATCCGGATCCACACCTCTTGAGATCAGACTCTGTTTAGTAGCTTCATCACCCACCATGTAAGCATCGGTCGATCCTGTTATCCATTCATTATATGCAATGATATCTGTGATGCAGGTAATGAACGGCACTGCGTCACCTGTCTTTTTCTTATACGCCTCAATGTATTTGGAACTTATGAGCCATGTCGAAACGATCATATCCGGTTTGTATTCATTTACCAGAGCCTGGATTATCTCAGCATTGGCGAACTTTCCCCGTAAAGGAAATTTCGAAAGATATGCATCCATATACAGAAGCGCGTCATAAAGCTTCGGCATTTTATGCACCAGCAGATTGAATGTCTTATATATGATTTTGTTGATCCCGGGATATATATGTTCCATAAGATCTACAGTTACAGTATCTGCATCTTTGTTGTTTTTCTTTATTTCCTCAGATACAGCTTTTGCTGCAGAAATATGTCCCATCCCGAATTTAGCTGTCAGTATCAAAACTTTCATCTTGTTCCCTCCTGTTACAGCTATATGGTAAAAAACAAACATTAACAGAATATAAACTGCGTAGAAATAAATACTTAAATAATACTGTATAAAGAATATGATCTACGTTGTCAGAAGAGTTTTGAAGCAGAAACTGCTCCTCCTGTTATACAAAGCACGATCAGGCCGGCCGCTATGACACCCAGTGCGATCAAAGGGAAAGCTGTTTTGAATCTCATATCGAATACAGAGGCAACGAGTCCCCCTGTCCAGGCACCCGTTCCCGGCAGCGGTATGGCAACCAGGACAAACAGCCCGAGGCTGCGGTATTTTTCAACCTTTTTGCCTTTGAGATGCGCCTTCTGCTCAAGTTTTTCTACTATCGCGGCCGTTTTATCCCATTTTTTCAGCCAGGTGAAGAACTTGCGCAGAAAAAGCATGATAAAGGGAACCGGAAGCATATTGCCGAGAAAACTTACCACAAAAGCCAGCCAGAGCGGCAATCCCTGCGATACTCCCCAGGGAATGCCTCCGCGCAATTCCACCAAAGGCGCCATAGAGATCAAAAATGTCGAAATGACAGGCGATGATACAGCGCTGATCATGATCACATTCTCCCCGCATTCGTCCTCGTATCCATATATTTGAACATGCTCACGCTCCTGCCGGCGGCAGCGGACAAGTTGGTTTCACTGATTATATACTGAGGCCTGTTTTTTACTTCCAGCATTATGTTGGAAATATATTTGCCTGCGATCCCTACAGAGGCAAGCAATATCCCGAAAAAGAATGTCATCAGGATCATTAACCAGAGAGTACCTGTGACCGGACTGGAAAATATCAGGGCTTTCACAGCAGCAGCTGCTGCCAGTATCACTGATAATATTACCGTACCTGTACCGATGATGAACGGAAGCACGACTGGTACCTGTGAAAAAGAAACTATGCCCTCGACAGCATATCTGGCCAGGCCCCAGAAGGACCACGAAGTCGTTCCCGCAGCTCTTTCAATATTTTCATATTCGAGCCATTTGGTTTTGTACCCCACCCATTGAAAGATCCCTTTGCTGAATCTGTTATGCTCATTCATCTCGAGCACCGAATCGAGATACGTCCTGTTCATTACCCTGAAATCTCTTGCTCCGTCTACAAGTTCAATATCAGAAATTCTGTTTATCACATGATAGAATTTCCTGGCGAAAAATGACCTGACCGCAGGTTCGCCTTTTCTTGTTGCTCTTCTGGCAGCTGCGCAGTCATAATCCTCTTCACTTACGATACGGATCATTTCCGGTATCATGTCAGGCGGATCCTGCATGTCTGCATCACAGACTGCTATATAATCTCCCGTGCATTTATCGAACCCTGCCTTCATTGCATTCTCTTTACCGAAATTGCGCGAAAAAGAAATATATTTGACACGCAGGTCCCTGGCCGCCAGCTGCTTCAGTATATCGAGAGTGTTATCCTTTGAGCCGTCGTTTACAAAAATCATTTCGCTTTCACAGTTTTTGATTTTTTGCAGCGCGGTTTTCAGCGCCTTGTAAAAAACCAGAAGTGTTTCTTCTTCGTTGAAGCATGGCACTACTATGGAAACTTTCTTTTCTTTTACATTTGTTCTTTCCATTTTCTTTCCTCCATAAATTCAGTTCCGTTTTGCCATATATATTTTGTAAATATAATCATGCTGTCTGTCATGTATTTCTTTTACGAAATACAAACACCTTGCTGAAGACATAATTCAGGATTATCACTGCACACTGTGATACGATTTTTGCAGGCCATTCTCCTGAAGCAACGATATCGATCATGAAAAACGTGACCCCGAGATCTATCCCCAGAGTAGTCAGCCTGGCGCCGAAAAACTCAAGCATTTCGCGCATGATATAAACAGCCTTCATGCTCCTGAATACTATGTATTTATTGGCAAAAAACGCAAACATCACAGATATGATCCATGATATGCATGTATTCGCGCCGTAATGCGTTCCTGTGCTTTTAAAAACAGCGTACACAGCAAAATACACAACGGTTGTCAATCCGCCGATAAGCAGATATGTTATCACTTCCCGATATTTAATGAGCAGCTGTCCGATCCTGGAACTCATTATTTTCTGCATGCTTTCAATTGTTGAACTTTTTGCTCTTTTCCCTGCCGTTCTGCTGATGCCGTTCATACTGAACCTCCTGTTCGACCTGTATTTCCCTGATGCTTTCTTTGAAAAATATCTATTGCCACAAGCAGCAGCAGTCCTGCCAGAGAGACCGCCGCCCCTTTGTCCGCCGTCCCATTGTGATAAACGGCTGTGATCTTATGCTGCCCGCTGCTTATGGGGAACCCCATAAAAGCTGTATCTGTTTGATAATATTTTGTTTTCCTGCCGTCCACATAGAAAATAAAATGATCGTCATACGGGATAGTAGTCACAAAATATTCGTCCTGTTTCGCCTTGATGCTTCCATTGAACACCGTCTGTGTGCCCGGTCCTGATGACTTTACTGACCGGCTGCCGGAAACACTGCTCGGTTTCAGGACATCGATTTTTGTGCGGGCCGATCTTATCCGCCTATTATCGATCGCGTATATTTTGAGATCGGAAACTGTATATTTCCCGCTGCCTAAAGTCACGCTCAGCCGCTTTACCGGTTTATTTATCGAGAGCGCATATTCAAAATCATGATTGTTATTGCAGTATTTCCATCCCGGATCGCTCAGTTTGTTCTTTATCCCGTTGATCGTTATTGTCGTATCGCGTTTTTTGCTTTGCTTCAGATAGTGCGACGATGTCCCGGATTTTTTCCCGTTATCGACATGCAGACTTATCAGTAACACCTTGCCCGCACATGTTTTATCTAATTCGATCCCGGCAGCGGTTTTCTGTTTTATGTCCAGTCTGTATTTCGTACCCGACAGCTTTACTGCATCTGTATTTTTCCCGAAATCAAAGCTCCCGCCTATCCTGCTTTTATATAAAAGCGCCGCTTTACCGTCAGAATTTTTACCGACGGTGCCATTTGCGGCAGAAGCATCTGTGCCCGTTACCGCACATGTCAGCAAGGCCGCGGCCTTATCTGCCTTATCAAGGCCGGCATACTCTGCGGCACTGATCGTATCGGGCAATGCATATGCCAGAGGATACGCATATTTGTTCTCCCATACTGCCACGCATTTATGACTGTATTTTTTATAGTATCCTGACATGCCCGGATCATGTCCGTCTTTGGTGAGCAAGTATTTATCACCCATAAACATGTCGAATAACAGACTTCTTGTCTGCTTGCAATTCATATCGTTTCTTGAATACTGTTCATTGAACAGACTGTCGCAGTAAAAATCGCTGAAAAGCGCATTACTGATCGAAGAATAACTGGAATATGTCATATATCCTGCATCCTGTATCCTGTTGACATTGCTTCCCGTTGCACATAGATCTGCTATTCTGTACATCGATCCGTCATCGGCCTCTATTTTCTCCGACAGATATTTTTCCGCCCTGGCGACCGTTTTTGCAGAAGAAGAGACCGGAACCAGAACATCAGAATACCCGCAGTATACAGAAACTCCTGCAGCGATGACGGCGAGAGTGAAGACCATGCCTTCTTTGATTTTTTTATAGTTCCAAAGTCCGAGGATCAGCATGGTATATGACATGTCCGCTGCAAACATGATCCTGCACCATCGTTCGCTTGTGAACAATATGATAACTGCGCTTATCACCGCGGTGACCGCCAGGAGCTTCCTGTAATCCAATTCTCTTGCAAACATCGATTCAAAGAAAGCTGCCATCAGTATCCCGGCCATAGGCAGGAACGGTATAAGGACTTTTCCATCCACATACATGCCGCCGTTCAGAAGATAAACAAATATCCTCATTGTACATAAGACAGCAAAAACTGCGGCAATAAATCTCAGCCAGCCTTTCCGGCTCATGATGCCGTAAATGACCGCCACGATGAACACTGCTGTCAGCCCCATCGATGAAATTGTGTAAAGAGACAGCGAACCGCTGATATTCGGAACCAGCAGCTCTTTCAGCGAATATGCCGTGTTTGTCTGTCGCCTGTTGGAGATCAGCGTCTCCATTACCGGCAGGATCAGTATCGCAGCCATCATAACAGCCGCGATAATCCTTAAAACAAATCCTGCCGCTTTTGAAAGAAAAGCATTGAGTGTTATCTTCTTTTGCATATCCGCATTCATTTTTATATATGCCGCAACAGTATACAGAGAAAGCGCGATGATCGCACTCACACTGAAATAGTAACTGCTCATTATCAGCAGAAAGACGCCGATGACCATCTGCAGACATTTTCCTTTTTCAAGGTATTTCTCTGCCCCGAATACAGCGAGCAGTAAGAAAGGCAGATATATCACAAACATTATGTGTCTATGGCTGTAGAACATCAGCGGTGCAGCAAACTCGAACATCAGCGAAGCCAGAAATGCGGCGCGAAAATTGAATTTCTTTGAAAGCCATCCGTACATCATCATCACCGAACAGATCACGGAGCATAAAGATGCTGCTGAAATATACGCCTTCATCGATACAAACGGCAGCAGATATGAAAACAATATTATAGGGCTCAGATATCCGTAGTAAGCAAAATTATATATATTCTGTCCCGCACCGAGATTGCCGGCGAAGCTTTGAAATATATCACCGGTGCTGTAGAAAGTCTGTCTGAAATAATCCGGGATCACTGTATGCTGCGAATTCCAGTCGATAAGTGAGCCATACATATATTTTCCTCCTGATAAAGCCGCTGCCATCAGGAGCATGCTCACCGCGAAAAATATGTATGGCCACACCATTCTGTAAAATTGTTTATCAGGTTTACGCACAGTATCTTCTCATCTTTATTTCATAATTCGATAATAACAGACTGTTCAATGTCTAAAAATAATCATGTCCTAGATCTCGTGACCGCAGTTTTTGCAGAACTTATCTGTGACCAGTACTCTCTCTCCGCAGTTACCGCATTTCTGTTCCAGTTTAGTTCCGCAATATGCGCAGTACTGATTATCGGCAGCGGCAATTTTACCGCATACCGGACATCTCAGTTTGAAACTTCTGTAAATAAAGTAGCCTATGACGGCGCCAACGTTGAAAAACAGTGTAAGTATTCCGAAGAGCACTGTATTGGCTCCGTCTTTCAGCGTTTGCTTTATCATGCTTTCTACAACGAGGATCCAGTATATTATCCCCATTATGCCTGCAGCTCCGGCGATCGATCCAATTGTTATCTTCCCCGCAAGCGGCAGTGTTTCGATCCATTCATGATGATGCATAACAGCAGCATTTGTACCTATGATCAGGAAGAATGCAGCCACCGCCGCCACGGCGGCGATAACTGCCGCAGCCGCATATATCTTCCATATTTTTTTATAATTTCTGTTTTCTATTTTTTTTAACATTATATTGTCCTCCTTTTTCATAGTATCAATAGTAATATGCAGTTATGAACGAACTTTTAAAAGAATATTAAATAATTATTAACTGCTGAATAACATACTGCGATATACAAAATCACTTTTTTCAGGACGCTGAAAAAGAGGGGCTCCGCATAACGTGATTCCCTCTTTAATATTCTTTCCTATATATATGACAGTTCGTATCCTTATCCGGTGTATATACGCAGCCGGCGTTCTGCTCTCATTTACGGCAGTGCTTTACAAGCGATGCATACAATTTGTCGGGATCCAGCGGTTTCGACAGATGATCATTCATTCCCGCTTCATTTGCTTTATCTGCATCGTCAATATAAGCATCTGCTGTCAGCGCTATAATAGGTATTTTTTTCGCATCCGGATGCCCTGATCCCCTGATAGCCCTCGCAGCATCATATCCGTTCATGACCGGCATCCTTATATCCATCAAAACTGCGTCATACTGACCCGGCATGGAACTGGTAAACTCTTCAAGGCCCTGCTTCCCGTTGACCGTTTCCGTTACTTCTATTCCCTGCATTTTCAATACCGCTGATGCTATTTCCCTGTTCATGGCGTTATCTTCGCAAAGAAGCACCCTTTTGTCCTTCAGCGAACCGGCAGGTATTTCATTTTTCCTTTGTTTTTCATGATTCTCTACTTTTTCAAAATCGAGTTCTATTGTAAATTCAGTGCCCTTCCCGAGTTCGCTTTTTACTGAAATACAGCCTTTCATCATATCTACAAGACGTTTAGCTATTGTAAGACCGAGTCCGGATCCTTCTATGTGTGCAGTTTCTTCAGTTCTTTCCTGCGCAAACGGCTCGAACAGTTTCTTCTGAAATTCATCGCTCATTCCTATGCCGGTATCCCTTACTATCAGTCTGTCATGCACGGTATCCGATTCAAGTTTGATACATTCTACGATCAAAGTCACTTCGCCGCCTTCAGGAGTAAACTTGGCCGCATTAGAAAGCAGGTTGATAAATATTTCTTCGACACGTATCCTGTCTACCCTTATATCCGCCATACATGCTCTGCTGTTATCTATAATAAAGTTTATCCCCTTGCTGTCCATCATTGGCTGGACGGCCGTGGCTATGCCCTCTAAAACTTCGCCGCATCCGACAATTTCCGGCTTCAGCGTCGTCGTTCCGTTTTCTATTTTCTGCAAGTCGAGAGTGTCATTTATCAATGCCAGCAGCGTGGATCCGGCCTGTCCTATTTTGCTCAGATATCCCTGCAGGACTTCCGTATCTTTTTCATTGGCTGCAAGCCTGTCATACCCGAGTATGGCATTGAGCGGTGTACGCATATCATGACTCACGTTCGACAAAAAATCCGATTTGCTTTCATTGGCCTTGTCAGCTTCCAGCCTCAATTCCTGCTCTACCTCCAGCCTTTCCTGGAAATTACGCTGCTGCTCACTGACCATTTTAGTGACATCCATCTGCTCTATCAATATCCACTGTCCCGAGTTATCCAGCCAGTGGTAACGAATCTGCTTCCAGCCTTCTTTTTTATCTTCCGTAAGGCACCTGACCATGACGGTAAAATAATCGTTTTCCCTTAGATTATCTTTCATTTTTTCTATCCCGGCTTCTTTTATGAACTTCTCTTTTTCTTCGGGATGGATCCAGGTCTTCAATGCGTAATCTATGATCTTTGCGTATTCTGTTTCGTTTAAAACATTATCGTCCGAATATCTGTACCTGTTCAGGGTATTTTTGCCAAAATAACGGAGACGGAATTTCAGTCCGTCAACGCGCAGGATGCCGATATAATCATATTCGATATCTGTTATATGCTGTATTATTTTTTCGTCGATGATCTCTTCATTCACATTTTCTGAATACATTACGGCTTCGATTTCCTGCGTCTGCGGAGATCTTATCAGATTTATTGTAGTGCGTACCCACGCAAAAGATCCATTTTCCATTCTGCGTCTGTATACAGCAGTGCTCTGCGTTTCCCCGTCTTCGAACAGCTTAATAAGTGTATCCCTTGAAAAATGTTTGCTGAAGATCTCTCTGTCATAATCATCTTCTATGATGGAACTGATATTGTCATTAAGCCCATCGACTGTGTCTGACTGGACCGTACTGATTATGTACGGCGAAGTGCCGAAGCCCTCCATGCATATGTTCCTTGTCACGTTGAGGTGGAATGTACACAGCGCTTTCGGGTTTGCCGCGATCAGCGCCTGCAGAGAGTCCTCATACTGGCCGTATTCGATCCTGTAGCGCGCCATATCTGCAGCATATTGAGAAACCGTTTTCTGCTGTACTGATACATAAACGATCAAAAGCGCAATGGCCTCGGAGATGCCCATAACATATATATTCGGAAAGACATACTGAATTACAGGCCCTGTGACTGGAAAAAGAAAGCAGAAAAGGAACATGCTGAATTCCCGATTTTTATATTTGCCGTTGTTTTTCGCTGCGATTATTGCTGTGATAACTATTGCCGCCAGCAGGTATGCATATGAGGCCCCTATATAAATTATAAAATATTCGCCGCGTGCATAATATCCTCCCGGTCCGACTGAATAGATCATGCCGTTGAAGAAGTTTGCGGTCAGCGCGACGATCTCGCATGCCGGTCCGGCAATAAACCATATGATTATCTTTCTTGAAGGGGCATGTCCATTGAACCAGAAATAAGAATATATCATCCAGCAGCCGCAGATCACAGAAAGCATGCTGTAGAAAATGAACATAGTTATCAACATAGCTCCGCTTCCTGAATCTTGAGAAATGTTTTTCCCTAAATACCATTGCACACCTTCCATCATCAGAATCACAGCACAAGCTGCCAGCATCATAATGAAGACCTTTCTGCTGTAATCTTTTTTCTGTTCAAGATATGCTGCTATCATCAATGCAAAAATAATGCACATACCTACGATCGGGATTGCTATATTCTCAACATTGGGGATATAATTTACCAATTATTCCGGTGGATTACAATTAGTTCTTGAACTGTAACCCTGCCTCCTCTTCTATTCTTTTATTTTAACATGAATTCCCTTTATTTCTACCTTTACAATTAATTTTTGAATTGGTGAAGATTGTAGTATAAAAAAAGAAGGGCAAGCTTACTAAATATGAAAAAGAAACAATCATTCTGTTCAATGGGGAAGAGCGTGAAGCCAGCATTTGCACATTTAATGCTGATCTGAAACGCCGCCTTGCGGGTTTTTTAAAGAAATACCCGGATTTGTGCTGATTGGAAAGAAGTATAGAAGAAGGTGGTTTCAAATAAAATTTCTAAGCCGCATTGTCAACTTATAATAAAATATACGTTGACAATTAAAAGTAGGAAATGCTATGATGTATAAACTGAAATTTAAGATAAGGTTTACATCATAGGCTTGTATGCATTCAACTTCTGAAAGGAGTGAATAATGACAACAAAAGAAATAATACTTGAATTGTTTGAAACAAATAGAGGAATTTATTTCTCCGGTGAAAGTATTGCACACAGATTGTCTATATCAAGAACCTCTGTCTGGAAAGCTGTAAAAGTTCTTCAAAGCGAAGGGTATTCTATAGATGCAGTAATAAATAAGGGATATGTAAGTAAATACCGTGATCGCAGCTTTGTAATCGGCAAACAGATTTCAGTATTGTCAGCAAATTCATCAAAAACAGCACTTGCACTTGGAGTTGATGATGAATGTCATTTACAGGTAAAATATGAAGACGGTAAAGAGGAATATCTTTCAAGTGGCGAAATCAGCATTCAAATATAATACGAGGGAACTGATATGAGAATAGCAAGAACGAAAAATATGGTTCTATGCTCTGTGTTTGTGGCACTCATTGTTGTTGGTGCTTTTATACGAATACCGATTCCGGTTGTACCATTTACATTACAGTTTTTGTTTACAATGTTAGCAGGATTATTGCTTGGTGGAAAACTTGGAGCCACATCGGTGTGTATTTACATAGTAATGGGACTTTTGGGGCTTCCAGTATTTGCAGAAGGCGGCGGTATCGGATATATCTTAAAACCAAGTTTTGGTTACATTATAGGATTTGCGGTCGCTTCTTATGTAACTGGTGTTATTGCCAATAAGGTTTCTGATCCAGGCTATAAACGCTTGTTTGCGGCAAACTTTATTGGTCTTGGAATTGTATATTTGTTCGGAATGGTTTATTGCTACCTGATGAGCAATTTCTATCTTGGGAACCCTATCGGCTTATGGCCGCTGTTTCTCTATTGTTTTATTTTGGCTGTACCAGGCGATATTGTCTTGTGTATTCTCGGAGCGTTTCTTGGAAAAAGAATGATTCCGATAATGAAACGCGGCAGAATATGAGGATGCAAAAATGAATTTGATTGAATTAACAAATGACGTTTTAAATGGTGAACAAATCACAAGAGAACGAAAACAGATATGAAACTTTTAAATGAACTTGGATATGAGGTGAAAAATTGCAATGAGTAAAAATATATTTATTACAGGTACAGGAACAGATATAGGAAAAACATATGTGACAGGATTGATTGTTAAGAAGCTTCGGGAAAACAGTAAAAACGCGGCTTATTATAAAGCAGCTATGAGTGGAAACGATCGCCGTCAGGATGGTAGTTTGATTCCCGGCGATGCTTTGCAGGTTAAAAATATGTCAGGTATAGAACAGCCGCTTGAGGAAATGTGTCCGTACATTTATGAAACTGCTGTTTCTCCACACTTAGCGTCAAAAATTGAAGGGAACCATGTTGAAATGGAGCAGGTTCTGAACAACTTTGACAATGTTTGCGGTAAGTATGACTATGTTACGGCAGAAGGTTCGGGCGGTATTCTTTGTCCGCTTCGTTTCGACGAGAAGAAGGTTCAGCTTGAAGATTTTATCAAGGCTCGTGATTTATCCTGTTTGATGATTGCTGACGCAGGACTCGGTACTATTAACGCTGTTGTGTTAACGGCAGAATATATGAAAGCCCATGACCTTCCAGTAAAGGGCATTATCTTTAATCATTACGAATCAGGCAACAAACTACACGAAGATAACCTGTTTATGTGCGAATACATGACAGGATTGAAAGTGGTTGCCTGTGTCAAAGACGGAGATACGGATTTGGATATTCCATTTGCAGTATTAGAAGGATTTTATGAATAAAGCGGAGGAAATATTAAAATGATTTGGTATCCATACGAGCAGATGAAAACAATGAAAACGCCCTATAAAATTGTTGATGCAGAGGGCGTTTATCTTTATACCGAAAACCAGAAGCTGATTGATTCGGTGTCATCTTGGTGGAGCGTAATTCACGGTTATAAACATCCCGAACTCAATCAGGCGATTGAAACACAGCTTCAAAAGTTTGCCCACGTTATGCTGGGCGGATTGACACACGAATCAGCACAGAAGCTGTCCGATAAGCTAGCAAGCTTTCTGCCGGGAGATTTGGATTACTGTTTCTTTTCAGATTCAGGCAGTGTTGCGGTTGAGGTTGCTCTTAAAATTGCTTTACAGTATTATATGAACCGAGAAGAAACACAGCGTACAATGGTATTGGCGCTTAACCACGCTTATCACGGAGATACTTTCAAAACAATGGAGGTCGGTGATGATGAGGACTACCATTTTGTTTTGAAGGCATACGGCGAAAGTAAAAATGTTATTCATATACCTACCGAGATAAAAGCGCTTGAACAAGCTTTTGCGGAGTACCACGACCGCTTAAATTGTTTTATCGTTGAGCCTTTGTTGCAAGGCGCAGGCGGTATGAGAATGTATGACATTTCTTTTTTACAGCGAGCAAGAGAGCTTTGCGACCAATATGATGTGCTTCTTATTTTTGATGAGGTTGCAACAGGATTCGGACGTACAGGTGATCGCTTTGTAGCTGATTTGGTACTGCCGGATATTCTTGTTATCGGCAAGGCATTAACGGGCGGATATATTGGTCACGCTGCTACAGTTGCAAACCGAAAGGTGTACGAAGGTTTTTATGACGATAACCCTTCTCATGCTTTAATGCACGGTCCTACCTTTATGGGCAATGCTTTGGCTTGTAGTGTAGCCTTAAAGTCCATAGAGTTATTTGAAACGCAGGATTATATGTCCAAAATCCGCAGGATTGAGGAAATTACCCGTCGTGAAATGGAAGACTTTTCTGATCCACGCATTAAAGAGCTTCGTATTATGGGTGCCTGCGTGTGCATTGAAGTATATGATTCCGCAACGATCCAGGGATACCAGCAGTTTGCTTATGAACGAGGCGTATTCAGCCGTCCGTTCATAAATTATATGTATGCAATGGTTCCTTATGTGATTAATGAAGATGAATTGGTCAAGGTTTTGAATACAATGAAAGAATGGTTTAGTAGATATTAGTACATATAATGAACAACCCAAAGGCGATTAACTGTGAACTCGGTTAGTCGCTTTTGCTTTGCCCATTCGCTTTCTTCGTAGGCATCATCAGCAGTTATAGTCATATAGCTATTAACAATAAGTGTCTTTATATCAGGATATCTGCTTATATGATCCCTATCTGTAAGATGTCTTTTAGCTTCTCCTTTTTCATTGATACGGCTATTGATTTTATCTTTTATTATATTGACTGGATCTTCTATTTCATTATCATAAATAGCATGCCTCCCTTTTCTCTGTTTTTGTAATTATACAAATTTCAATCAGAAACAGAATAAATAAATGCAGCCAGGTTAAAAACAACTTGTAAAATTTGTGCCAATTGCAAATACTAAAAAGAGGGGATTTCATTATAGAAATCTCCTCTCAATATCCTTTGCAGTCTAAATTCAACTTGTAAAATTAGGCTTCCCAGTCAAGAAACAACTTGTAAGTTCTAATTCAACTTGTCATCGACCAATTATTTCACCTTCACTGCCACGACTGCGAACCGGCCGTTTTCAGTATGATATGCGCAGGTCGAGAGCGTTATCAGCTGCTGGCCGTAGTGCGGGGTGATGCCCGTATTTACAGCTGAGAGAGCCTTGACATTGGCTACATATTTATCGTATTGCTCTTTATTGGTGATGTTCGCATACGCATAGTATTTGAACTGTTTGGATTTTTTGCTGTATATCTGAGAACGGAAGGCTGCGACCACTTTATATCTGCCTTTCCCCTTCAGCGTGTCAAAGTTGATGATCTTGTGCGCCTCATAAAAGTCCTTATCCTCATAGCTGACTATCGTGTGGAACATGTTCCCGTTTTTCAGATTATGACCGTATATAAGGAAGTTTCCTGAGGGAAGCTTCATGTCGCTGCCGGCGTCCACAAAGGGAGTACCGGCAATAGTAGTCTTCTTTTCGAAATTCCTGCGCAGATAATATTCCGGGACTGAAGGTGTCTGCATGACAGGATAGTCGATGACAGTACCCTTTATCTGTATCCATCCGACGATGTCGGAATTCTTCTTATGCAAAGCCACCAGGTCGTGGCCGCCGTTGACTTTAAGCGCCTCAAAATCCTTCTGCTCGCTGCGCCCCTGCATATAATGCTGCAACAGTACCCCTGCCGCAACAGCAAATATTATTATCGATATTATCAGTATCGCTTTACGTGCTTTTCCCATTTTTCTTCCCTTCTGTACGCTCCGTCGGCAATTATTATATCATATCCTTCTGCATCTGCACAATCCGGCGGCCAAACAGTTCTGCGGATATGCAGACAAGCGTGTGCTTATGATAGTTATGCCATTGCTATTTATACCATAGCAGTAAAATAATAAAACAATTCGTTACAATCGAGACCTCAGCCGTTGTATAATTTCAGAATAAAGGCAGGTGATACATATGTTGAAAAAGACACTCAGACCGATACTTGTTATGACTCTTTCTGTATGCATGATTTTTGTGTTCAGCAGCTGCGGAACTTCCGGCAGCTTCGATGCGTCAAAAACCGATGCAACCAAAGCGATGATCAAAAATTACGATCAGAATTCATCCGCTCTGAAATTCAGCAGCAGCAAATGGCATTATGATAAAACCCATGATGTATACTGGCGTACAGGCATACATTACTGTGCGAAGCCCGAGACCACAGACTATGAAACTATGGGCATATATGTTCCGGGGAAATACTTTGACGGAACTAAAAACAGCGACGGAACCTATACCTGCAAGGTAAATAAAAAGGGCCGCGTCAGCGGCTGCACCGCCGAAACTGCTCCTATAGTTTTTCCGGTGAATACTCCCGGATATATGGCACAGGCATCTCCGACTTCCTATGACTACAGCAGTATCAAAAAATATCTGAAAGCCGGATTCGTATATGTATACGCAGGCATGCGCGGCAGAGAAAACGGCACTGATTTCAGCGGCGGTGCACCATGGGGCGTCACAGACCTGAAGGCGGCCGTAAGATACTGCCGGTTCAATTCTTCTGCGCTTCCCGGCGACAAGGACAGCATATTTACTTTCGGCCACAGCGGCGGCGGAGCCCAGAGCAGCCTCATGGGCGCGTCAGGAGACAGCTCCAGATATTACAAATATCTAACCTCGATAGGCGCAGCAATGTATAACAGCGACAAAGAATACATATCGGATTCCATCTGCGGCGCGATGTGCTGGTGTCCGATCACCAGCCTCGATCAGGCTGATGCGGCCTATGAATGGAACATGGGACAGTTCTCGTCGAGCGGCACACGTGCTTCAGGCAAATGGACCTCACTGCTGTCGGACGACCTGGCCAGAGAATATGCTTCATATATAAACAAGCTCAAACTCAAAGACAGCGACGGCAGCACTCTTTCTCTGGACAAGAGCGATTCCGGGATATACCTTTCCGGCACTTACTACGACTATATTGTCTCAGTGATCCAGAAGTCTCTGAACAATTTCCTCAAGGACACTGATTTCCCGTACACTGCCTCTTCAACGACTATGGCTGCAGGCGGGTTCGGCGGATCTATGGGTTCGTCGGGTACTGCGGGAAGCAGACCGTCAGGCAGTCTGCCCTCGGGTTCGATATCTTCCGGAAGTCTTCGCAGCGGCGGCATGATGGGAAGCAGCTCGTCGAGCGATTCAGGCAAGACCTACAAAACTGCAGCTGCCTACATCAAGGCCCTCAATGCCGACGGCACATGGATCAAATACGATAAAGAGAAAAACACGGCCAAGGTACTCGATCTGAAGGGCTTCGTCAAAAACTGCAAGACACCTTCCAAGGATACCGGTGCCTTTGATGCCCTTGACAGATCACAGGCAGAAAACGATGTCTTCGGCACTGACGCTCACGACTCTCTGCACTTCGATTCTGTAATGTCAGACCTGATAAATAAAAACAAAAATAAATATGCACAGAAGAGCGGCTGGAAAGCCTTATATGCAAAAGCATATAAAAAGGATCTGACATATAAAGACAAAGAGGGGAAGAGCATCCGATACAGAGTCGAGATGTATAACCCCATGTATTATCTGAGCGATTATTACCAGGGCTTCGGCAAATCGGCAACTGCAAAATACTGGCGTATAAACACCGGCATAGCACAGGGCGATACGGCACTGACCACAGAGACGAACCTGGCTCTCGCTCTGAAGCAGAACGATAATGTCAAAAAAGTCGATTTCACCACAGTCTGGGGACAGGGGCACACGATGGCCGAGCGCAGCGGGAACGCTGAGAGCAACTTCATCAAATGGGTGAAAAAATGTGTGAGCTCCGAGTCGGCAGAATGAGCTGTATATAGACATAAATTTACCTGATCGATCATAAAAATTTTAAAACCCCGGGTGCAGACACTGCCTCGGGGTTTACAAACGTTGAAATTACAAGGGAAATATAATTATTTAAAAAATTAGCACTCACCTCTTGACAGTGCTAACAAAAAGCGTTATATTATAGTCACGGCAGGAGAAAGGCCTCCGGGAAGGCTTCGGATCCTGTTGCAGAATGGTGAAAATATAGATGAATAATATAAAGGAGGAATGACCTATGTTGATGCCAAGATTGATAAGCGGTAATTTATTTGATGACTGGATGGGTGATTTCCCGACAGGAAAAGACTTCTTCAGCAACCATGATGCAGACATCATGAAAACAGATGTAAAAGAGTCCGACAAGGGATTCGAAATGGAGATAGACCTTCCGGGATTCAAAAAGGAAGATGTGAAGGCGACACTGGAGGACGGTTATCTGACCATCAATGCTTCCCGCAGCGCCAGCAATGATGAAAAAGACGAAGACGGCAAGTACATCAGAAAAGAAAGATATGAGGGCAACTGTTCAAGGAGCTTCTATGTAGGCGAGAATCTTACCGATGAAGATATCCATGCCAAGTTCGAAGCGGGAACGCTGAAGATCGACATTCCCAAGAAACAGACGCCTGAAATCGAAAAACAGAAACTAATTGCTATCGAGGGCTGATACCCTCACACCTCTTTCGAACACAAACAGAAAACACCGATGTGATACAGGAGTGCCGCGGCTGACCGCGGCGCTTTTGCTGTGCTTTGTTCGACGGTCTTTCTTCATAACACTTTTTCTTCAGAGCTGTCTTTTCTTTACAGTGACGCATGTTCCTGTGTAATGTATAATATCAGATAATAGATGATATTTCCTGAGCGGTGTAAAACGCACAGCGGGTTCCAAGTCTCCGGGTAAACAGCAGACAGAAGCCAGCTGCCTGCAGAAAGCGGACAAAATGAAAAACAGAGAAAAGACGGCCCTGGTCCTCAGCGGCGGCGGCAGCTGCGGCAGCTACGAAATAGGCGTCTGGGCCGCACTGCGAAAACTTCATATCAGCATCGACATTGTCTGCGGTACATCTGTAGGCGCACTCAACGGCGCCATGATCGTTATGGACAAATTCCATGATGCCGAAAGATTCTGGGTCGATGTCACCACCGACAAGATATTCGACATCGACCTTCCGGCCAGAACCGAACTTTCAACGGAGAAAGCCGAAGATACCGGCGGAGTTTACCTGAAAGACAGATCGAAGAAACTTATCAAAGAACTTGCGGAAAATATTTCCGGCCGCATCAGTCCCGATATGGTCAATGATATTTACAAATATACCGGCAAAGATCTTGAACAGATCATCTCGCGTTTCACTGCAGCCGAGCATGAAGATGCCGATGAAAAAAAGCACCTTTCCGGCATGTCCATGGAAGAAGCTTTCGGCTATGCTAAAGACATGCTCCTGCATGGCGGCGTGGGCAGCAGCAGACTGATGGATATCCTGAAGGGCTTCATCGATGAGGCGTATTTCCGCAGTTCACCTGTGGACTATTGTCTGGTCACCGCCGAACTCCCTTCCATGAAAGGACATTTCCTGAACAAGGCGAGCATCCCCGTCGGAAAACTGCATGACTACATAATCGCCAGCGCCAGCTGCTTCCCGGCAGCTCATTATCATGAAATAGACGGCGTGAAATATGTTGACGGCGGATACGCCGACAATATGCCTGTGCGGATGGCTTTCAGCATGGGTGCTCAGAAGATCATCGCTGTTGACCTCGGTCAGCCGGGAAGGGTACGTTATGATGAGCTCAAGGCTGTCGGCAGCATGGTGTCGGAGCTGAATGTCATCACGCCCAGCAGCAGCACCGGCAATTTCCTCAGCTTCAATGCCGATACCGCCAGGCGCAATCTGCGGCTCGGCGAGATGGATACTATGAAAACTCTGGGCCGGTATGACGGCCGGTATATGACATTCAAAAAAGGAGCCTTTGATACGGAAAGCCTCAGGGAAGCTGATGCTGCCGGCAAAGTTTTCGGTCTGGATCCCTTCATACTCTATTCGCAGAAAAAATTCGACCGCGACCTCAATGAAAAAGTCACTGCAGCTCAGGCATCATACAGCCAGCTCGTCCAGCGCAGCGTATCGGCAAAAAAGGCAGTCAGGGAACTGAACGGAGAAATGCTTGCGATATTCATTGCCCGGAATCTCGTGTCGGCAGGCACCAAAAGTCCGTTCGTCAACAAGGCGGCAATGAAACTGATTTCGGACTATGTCCTGACGGCAGAATATCTGATACGCGCCGGCATGCTCAAATAAAAAATTTGATTCACAAAACGCGCATACAATAAATGACCTGCCCGCATGGCCGAAGCCTTTGGGGCAGGATCTTCTGGCGACTCTGGTGGGAGTCGAACCCACGGCACACGCTTTCGGAGAGCGATGCTCTATCCACTGAGCTACAGAGCCAGATCGTATAATGGACGAGCCACGTCCGTTATTATAACATATCCTTTCCTGTTTGTAATGCTGCCATAATACTGTTTCTGAATATGCGATCCGAA
>JGI2065J20421_1000601_pt1 | contig 39494 bp, 9 predicted proteins | sample Biomet5_FD_20421 | JGI IMG/M metagenome (IMG submission 20421)
CCCGCCGAGCAACATCCCACCTAACACGTCCGAGTACGAACGACCCGTTTCGGTACAAAGCCGCTTCAATTCCTGGTATGCGGCGTCCGGGAGATTGATGCTTATTTGCTTGACGTTGGCTTGTCGAAGCCGTTCGCGTCGCATCTGCTGTCTGTCTGCCGCCGAGACAGGGGTTAGAAACCTTTGTCTTTCCGCATTTTCTGTCGCGCGTTCCTCCTGCGTCATCGCGTCCCACCGCTCCCGCACTGCCTCCGCCTGTTTTCTTCTCTCGGAAGGTTTCATAGTTCCCCTTTGTGACTAGTAACATTTTTTCTTTCTGTGACTGGTCACGACCCGGTACAGCCATCGTGACCAGTCACATAAATAGCTATTGTGACTAGTCACGTCAACCCCTACCTGAAAAATTTTTCAACCGCCAGGACGACCCCCCTACACCAGATTCTCTACCCCGCCCGTCCACAATCCCCAGTTACGCCCCCACCTGACGCTCTATACCTTCATTGCAGTAATAAAAATTTACAATGTAAAAAACTTACCCGGGGGTTCATGGGAAATCATAAATTTCGTGGTATCATGGGTTTTGTGGATGGGGAAAAAACATTCCAAGTGGAGGTAGTTTGCTATGTGTAAGAAAACTTACTCAATTCAAATGGAGTCCGCGACGATGCATCAGCTTCGTCTTTTATCCGCGCATTATGATGCGACACAGGGTGTCATACTTGACATGGCGTTGAGACATTTTCATGCAATTTCACCGTTGTGCCGAGCGAATATTGTGGCCTCTATCGACACTGAACAAGGTGAAATCGTCCCATCATGCCTTACCGACCACGAGGCCGCCCTTGATGCCCGCGCTGCGGATCATGTGCGATCGTATAAAGTTGAGGCCGGAATTGACAAGGATGTAGAATCTGAAGAGCAGTAAGTGACACATAAATTCGGTGCTCTTGGCGCTGAAGCGTGTGCCTGGCGCTCCGGGGGCGGGCGGCGGCGTCCCCGCTAAAGTTGGGTTCGGTGAAGTCCAACCACACGCAAAATTCCCGCAGTTCGGGCCGTGAAACCCAACATCCGCCGCAAAAATTCCAAAAAAAGCACCATTAACCCGGCAGTAACGCCGACTGGAGAAACCCTTATGTTCGACCCTACCGTGGCGCGTGAAAAACGTTCCGCCCTTGTCGCCAAAATGCAGACCCTCACGCGTGAAAGCGACGGCGGCAAAGCCTGGACCCCCGCGAAAGAGAAGGAATTCAACGCCCTGGAACGTGAAATCATCACCATTGACGAACAGTTCGCCGCCATGGACCGCGCCCTTGACGCCGCCGGCGCCGCGCTGTCGCGCGGCGAAAATCCCGCCGCCGCTGCCGGGGGCTACGCCAGCCGGACCCAGGCTGCGGCCGCCATCGGGGCTTTTGCTGTCCGTGGCGACCGTTCCGGGTTCGGGTTTCAAGCCTCCCTCACGGAAGGTGTGGATTCTGGCGGCGTTCTTGTGCCGAGCGAAATTGCGAGCGAAGTTCTTTCCGTCGCTAAGAAGTACAGCCCCTTGCGCTCTATCTGTAAGGTTGTACCGATCACAACCGCTGCATCGAAGTACGTGCAGCCCGTTGTTGTGGATGGTGCGGCTACGGGCTGGGTTGGTGAGCTGGATGAACGAACCAGTACTGATGCGCCGAAGATCGAAGGCGTTGAATTCCCCGACGCGGAAATGTACGCGAACGTGCCTGTTTCCGTGTGGCTCGATGAAGACACGAAAGCCGGCGAAATTATTATTTCTGAGCTGGGCAAGGCGTTTGGCCGTACCGAAGGCAAGGCGTTCCTTGACGGTTCGGGAACGAAACAGCCGGTCGGCCTGCTTCATACCGCGCCGACTGCTGATGCCGATGATACGCGGGCCTTTGGCACGCTCAAGTACGTTGTTTCCGGCAACGCCAGTGCGATCACCTCTGATGCGCTTATCAATACAGTCTATGACCTTCTGCCTGAGTACCGAAGCAACGCGTGCTGGGTGCTCAATTCCACCACAATTGCTTTGATTCGCAAGTTGAAGGACAGCGAAGGACGTTATCTGTGGAGCGATTCGCTTGCCCCGGGCGATCCGGCGATGTTGCTCGGCTTCAAAGTCGTCGAGGCCAACAATATGCCGGACGTTGCGGCCGACGCTATCCCCGTTCTTTTCGGTGACTTCATGTCCGGTTACTGCATAGTTGACCGTAGCATGTCGCTGTTGCGCGATCCGTACAGCGATAAGCGCTACGTCCAGTTCTACAGCCGCAAGCGCACGAGTGGCAATATCGTTGACAGCAACGCGATTCGTTGCCTGAAAATTGCTGCCTAACGACAACAACAACCGCGCCGGTTTAACCATTCTCAAATGATGACCGGCGCGACAATACAATTTTGCGCTCGCATCTCCCCCCAGTGCGGGCGTATCCGCCCTGTAAAAGCCTAAGATCAAGCGGCCTAATCAACCGTTGCTTTTACAGGGCGGAATTTAAAATTGCTTATGAAAAACAAAACATACAACACCGAAAGATCATGCAGAAATTGTGCTTTCTTTCGCCCCGGTCCTGAAATCCAGGAACTTGGTTATTGCAATCTGAATCCGAAAAATCCATATCCGTGCGATTTGGAACCGATTGTCGGCAATGCGTGTTGCTTGAAATTTGCAAGGAAAATAAAGCGATGAAACAGTTACAGTGTATCGAATGCGCGGCCTGGTCTCCAGTAAAAGCAGGCTCATCCGTCGGTGAATGCCGTCGCCGTTCTCCGCAATTCATCGGTGTTGGAACGGGTACGCTTTGGCCGCAAACATGCCATGATGATTGGTGCTGCGAAGTCGTTCCAAAACGAGGTAACAAGTCATGAGATATCCTGTTCAACATTCACGCGAATACGACGAATTACGGAAGCTGCGCCGTGAAATGGCGGAAGTAGGCTGTGTATTGCACAAAGTCAAAGACCGATACAATTTATGGTCACTTTATCTGAAGCCGCCTTGCCGGGCGCATCAGATTGCGACTGGTGAACTTGAAGAGGTCAAAGCCGCCTTTGTAGAATGGCGTTGGCGAAATGTTAGACGCTTTGCAGATAACTAGCTGAATCCGTTCAAAAGTACGGATCGGTACTTTTTGAATTTACTGTAACAGGTTGAAATCCTTCAAACCCGTGTCAGACACGGGTTTGAATATTGTTGTAACCGAGCGAAATATCTTAAAACCGGCAAAATGCCGGTTTTATTTTTCCGTAAAGTGCCTTGACGCGGATGCACGGGCCGGGGTAGGGTGATGGTGCTTGCATCCATAGGGCCACCCCAAGCCCTAACACTTGGGGTTTTTCATTTGGGCGAATAGCCGCCACTCTCTAGTGGTGTTTATGCGTGGCCCTGAGTTTCTTCGTGTCGTGAGGCATGGAGGCGGTCCTATGGTCGCAAGCAAAACTCAGGGCCTTTTTCTATGGCGCGAGGCCCACAACTGCTTAAATCCATAGGAGTCTTTCACATGCCTACGTTGGAACAGCTCAAGGATTTGTCCGAAAGTCGCTGTCGCTTCCGTTGCCAACCGCATGATAATTTCGAGTATGAGCTTTCACGCTGTAGCTGTGTTCTGGCGTTTCTCGGTGCCGCTGCAAGGGAAATCGGGGAAAAGATGCGGGTGGATGATTGTTTCTCGCTTGGAACAGAGGAAATGTATGGGCTGTCTTACCTCTTGGAGGGGTTTCAAAAGCGCGTGGACGCGCTACTAGACTCAAAGGGGCATCGAGCGGCCTGACGCCGTGGCGGGGGTTGGTACATAATACCGGCCCCCTTTTTTATTGCCATGAACAGATCATGAATATACGATCACGATCACCAGCTAATCATAAGGACGGCAGGTGGTTCGAGATATGACGAGCACGACGAACAAGGTAACGCGCATGAGCAATAAGACGGTTGGCTATGCCGAGATCGAGGAGGCCACCGGGGTTCCGGCGGTCACGGCCCGGAGGTACGCCATGACCTTCAAGAGATGGTTGCCGGGGAAGACCATCGGCAGGGCCACGCGCTTCCCGGTGTCCACGCTGGACACCTTCACCGGGATCAGGGCGCTATTCGAGGCGGGCAAGACGACCAGCGAGGTCCGGGAGGAGCTGGCCGCGTCGGTCCACCCGACATACGAGGCCGCCGTGGATGAGCCGACGCAGCCGGTCACGGCGGCGGTGCCCGGCATCGAACTGCCGGCCCTGCTGGTCCTGGGTGATCGTTTTGTTTCTGCCCTGGAGCGCATTGCCCTGGCCCTTGAGGGGGTGGCCGCAAAACGGGCCGTAGAGGCGTCGGAAGTCGGGGAACGGGTCAAAGGTCATCCCGAGGCGGAAACGTCGCTTGTAGGGCATCCTGGAGCGTCGGTTTTGAGCAAGAGCCGGGCCGAGATAGTGGGCGAGGTCGTGCGCCTGCATAACGCCGGCCTCGGGGCCTACGCCATCGCGTCGGCCATGCGGCGGGCAGGCTGGCCGACGTTATCGGGGCGCGGCCAATGGGGAAAGGGCAGCGTCGCCCGGATTTTGAAAAATGAGGTCGATCATGGTGAATGATCCGAGTGACCGAGACCGCGAAAGGGATGCCGTCGAGCAGGCCGTTGCCGCGCCCCTGGACTATGCGGCGAAGGCCGCCGCGTACCGCGAACGCGCCAAGGCGAGCGCCCCAGGCCGGAGGGAGGAACGCTTTGAGCAGCTGCGCCTCGTCGAGGGGAAGTCGGTTATGCCGAACCTCGCGGCGAAGACCGGCCTTTTCGCCCCGGTGAAGCCCGGCAGGCGCAAATTTGTTCGGGAGTATGAGCCGGTTCCCGTGTGGGGGCTCAAAGACGTGGAGGTGGCTTACAAACACGAACAGCTAAACCAGCTCGATCTAAACGTGTTCCTGCTGTTGGTCAGTTTCGCCCGCCGCCGGGGTGAGTCCAGGGCCGCGTTCACCCGGCGGGAGGCGCTACGCGCCCTGCGCATGAATGACTCAGGTTTCAGCTATAAGGTGTTCGACAAATACATCGACCGCCTAGGCTCGACGAGGGTACAGATTTCGGTTTCCGGCCAGGACGGGCAGGGGAAGGGGCGGCGCTACGTCCTCCGGGATGCCCTGGCCCCGAGGGACTACCACGAAAGCCGGGATGGCCTTTACGTGGTGGAGCTGTCCGCCGCCCTGCAAGGTTTCTTCGCCGTAGACGATTGGAGCATCGTCAGCCTTCCGCAACGCCTGGAGCTGGGACAGAACCAATGGGCGCTTGCCGTCCACGCCTTCCTCATGGCCAACCGCCCGCCGGCCTGGTTTACCTGGGAGCAGATTCACCAGCTTTGGGGGTCTGGCTACTCCGACCTGTCTATGCTGCGCCGGGATTTCCGCCGCCGCGTGGTTAAGCCGCTTCACGACATCGGGTTCCTCAAGCGGGTGGAGGAAAAACGTGGGACGGCCATCGGCATGTGGTGGTGATGTTCGTATTTGCTGCCACGGTCTACCGTATTTGCTGCCACGGTCTACCGTATTTGCTGCCACGGTTTGGAGCTGATTTCCGTATTTGCTGCCACACCCCCCTCGTATTTGCTGCCACGCAACCCGCCCGAAAACCTAGAGCTGGCGTGGCTTCTAGGCCCCCTAACAACTCTTAAGAATTAACAACTCAAAGAAAGAAGAAGAGACCACCCCGCCCATCTGGTCCCCTATCCCGCCCGACGTCCAGCCCACCTCGATCGTAGCTGGGGCTTACGCCCCAGACCCTTTCCACAAGGAAAAAAAATCTTCGTCAGACGTTTTCCACAACGTCCGTGCTTTTTTGCTAATCTAATTTATATAAAACCATGCTGTGGAAAACTTATGAAAGCAATATGACCTGTGGATAACTTGAAAAAGAAGGGACTGATTTGTAATTTTTATTCAGTATCATGACGATGACCGGGGGGTCGTTGATTTTTTTGTCTTTATTATGCTATGGTATGCCTAGAAAAAGGGGGTACTGTATGGCACAGTATGAGATTCACAACTTGACTGAGGCATTGCCTTTATCGCATCCGCACTTTTTGCGTGAAAAGAGTGTTTTGAAGTACATTCCAGTTAGTAGGTACAAGTTTAGACAGATGATACAAAAGGGCGAGTTTCCAAAACCAAAGAAACTTGGAGCAATGCTTGCGGTTTGGCCGTCGTATCAAGTTCTAGAGTATCTTGAAAAACATGGGTGTTCTACAGAGGTAAGACAGAATGGAAAGTAGTATTGCAGAAAAAGAAGAAGCCCGTGGGGTGACGGCCACGGGCTCTTCGGAAAGTACGGGAAAAAGTGCTGGTGCGGACAATAGCGAGGGTGGGGGGGATTGTCAAGAACCCCTGGACGTGGCCCGTTTGACTGTTGTAACGGCCAAAGGAAATGCACTAACCAAGTCATTTTCCCTGTCCAGCGATGGGGAGCTTGTCAAGAAACCGGGGGGCAAGCTGTTCTCCGGCGAGCTTTACCGGGCGGAAGTACGGGACGCAAGCGAACTGGCCGCCATACTCAAACGACAGACGCCGCACAACGCTTTGATTTATGGCGTCTGTCCTTATGACAAAGCCTTGATTGCAACGGAAGGCCACATTGAAGCCTTACGTCGTGGCGATGAAACACACGAAAACGTGTCTGTCAAGGGCGGCAAGGTCTACGGTAAGGACGATATTCCATTTATCGCCCGGACACGTAGCAATTTCAGCTATCCAGACGGCCCGGCTGTAATGATGATCGACTATGACGCGCCGCGTGTTGATGGAGTGGAACGGCTGGAAAAAGACACTTTACTGGATACGCTAAACCAAGCCTCAAGTGATGCTTTCAAGAAATCCCCCTTTGTCCTGGCGCACTCCACGTCGTCGTTTATCTACAATGGCGACACGCAACTTAAAGGCACGTCTGGTATCCGCTTGCTACTGTTGGTAAAGAGTGGTGCGGACATCCAACGCGCTGGCAAGGTGCTTTTTGATCGACTGGTTCTAGCGGGCCATGGTTATGCAGAAATAAGCAGGGCCGGCACTATTAGCGTCAAAACACTGGTCGATCAATTTGTGTGGCAACCGGAACGCTTTGACTTTGTGTCGGGTGCTCACTGTGAACCGCCGCTAGAGCAACGGCGGCCAGACTTTGAAGTGCATAATGGCAACGCGCCTTTCTTAAATACAGAAACGGCGTTTCCTGATTTGTCTATCAGGGAACGCAAAGAGCTTGCTGCTATTACAGAATCGGTAAAGAAGTCTGTTGCCGATGAAGCGCGTAAGGTCCGCATCGAATGGGCAGAAACCCAGGCAAAAAAGAAATGCGAGGCACTTGGGATTGACCTGGACGAAGACCCAATAGAGTACGATAAGAAACGGCGCATGTACTTGCGGGCCGTCGAAAGCAAGGTGCTCATGGGTGACTTTGAGCTTATCGCACAATCCGGTGAAGTTGTAACGGTAGGTGTGATAATGGATGACCCGGCCACATGGAACGGAAAGAAATTCCATGATCCATTAGAACCGGATTACAACAACGACGATCCACGAATTTGCACGGCCTACCTTTTCACGAAAGGGCAAAAGCACTTGCATTCTTTCGCGCATGGTGGCCGCAAGTTCATATTGAACCGGCATCTTAGGACGATCACTGTAAAAGCTGGTGAACGCGCTGAGATCGTCAGAAACGCGCTAGAGATACTCAAGACGGACGGCGGTATTTACATGCGCGGAAAAGAACTTGTCCGCGTTGGCGATACCGGCGAACTGTGGCCGCTGGATTTGTCGGGCCTGCAATACGAACTTGATGTTTTCGCCCGTTGGGAAAAGTTCAACGCGCGCGAAAAGAAAGTAGTTCCTATCGATGCGCCTGACGCGATAGCGAAAGGCGTTCTCGCGGCCAGGAACGAGTGGGCTTTCCCCGAGGTGCGTGCCGTGGTGCGTGCGCCGCTCTACCTGCCCGAGACGGGCCGGGTGGTCCAGACGGAAGGCCTGGACGACGAAACCGGCGTTTTCGTCGCCCTCTCACAAAACGGCGGCGTCTGGCCCGGCGTGCCGGAACATCCGACCAGTGACGACGCCAGGACGGCCGTAGAGGATTTGTGGAGGCCGTTCCGCGAATTCCCGATGGCCGGGCCGGTCGATCGAGGCGTGGCCTTAGCCGCGATCCTGACGGCCTTCACGCGCCCGGCCCTGGATCGGGCACCGGCGTTTGGTTTTACGGCACCGGTCGCCGGCAGTGGCAAGAGCCTCATGGCGCTGGCACTGTCGTATCTCGCCGGAACGCCCAACGCCGATGTTATGCCCGGCAAAGTTGCGGATGAGGAAATACGGAAACGACTATTGGCCATTGGTAGGCGTGCAAGCACGGTCTGCATTTTCGATAATGTGAGCGGAGCTTTTACGTCAGACAACCTTTGTGCCTGGTTGACAAGTGAACGCTTTGGCGACCGCTTGCTAGGTGTTTCACTTGATACATCCGTGCCGACTAAAACGCTTATGCTTTTGACTGGTAACAACTTAACTCTTAAAGGCGACTTGTGCCGGCGTGTGCTTTTGTGTCGCATCGATCCAAAGACGGAAAATCCACATAAGCGTTCGTTCGCCATGAACCCTTTGACATACTGTCGGGACAACTACATTGCGCTTGCTGCTGCGGCAATTACGCTGCTTACTTACTACAAAGACAAGCCTTGCCTTGTATCTGATAGAACGGCTTCATTCGAGACTTGGAGCGACACGATACGCAAGACCGTTATGTGGGTTGGGCATGACGGCTTGCTTGAGGATGTTGCGGACCCGATTGACGCGATTGCCGAGTCATACAACAGCGATCCCGAAACGATGCGCTTACGTACATTCTTGCAAGGATGGTATGCCGCCTTTGGCGATAAACCTACGTCTGTCGCGGAGTGCGTCTCCCGGGCAACAAGTGGTGTTACTTCGGAAGATGAAGGAGAAGATGCGGCTGCGCTTCCAGGCGTCGTGGATGAAATTGCAGCGCAACGTGGAAAAGTAGAGTCAAATCGCTTGGGGGCGTGGATGCGAACAAACGCAGGGCGCATCCTTTCTGGCCTCACACTGGAAAAACACGGCGTCATCCGAGGGACGTTGCACTGGAAGGTCCGAGCGGCGGCGTAGCCTCTGGGGTGGGGGTGGTGGACATGGTTGGGCAGATTTTAATTAAACGCGGGAGAATGTCTTTATTGCCATTTACCGGGGCATGGTGGGAATCCGGGCCACCACGGCCACCATGCCCACCCTTCCGCCGCAGGCGGCCTAGCGGTCGGGGTGGTTAGGGTGGTCGCGGGGGTTAGATTCTGACTGTGCCTCTGTATTTGTCATTTTGACATTTATCGCGCTTTGATTGGAAACTAACTCCCCTAACCACCCTAACCACCCTTGCGCCGCAGGCGGGAAGGAAGGAAGCTAGCGTAAGCCGACTGGTGGCCACCGACATGAACCGTGGCCACGACCTCACAGAATGCCCCCTGCCGCGTTTTTCAGCCTCGCCCCGATGCCCAGGTCATCCCGACGCCAAACGCCCGCAGAACGCCGCATAGCCCGGGGGTGGTGAAAATCTCTGTGATTCTAGACACTAAGACCGAGTGCGCCCTAAAATTCTAGCGCTGTCGTTTTTGTACGCTTTTTATCCCACCAGCATGGTAGGATTTTCCCATATTCCTTAACCTTCTCCGGCTAAGTCATGCCATTCAGCATTGAGCTTAGCCCGTTCTTCAACTGTAAGCTCCCGCCTATGAAGATTATCGGCTATAGCGATGAGTCTTTCCTTTTTTGGATTTTCTCTTATAACAAATGCAGAAATTTCGCAATGGTCATTTCTCCTTACGGCAGCGAGGCGCTTAAACCCAGATACAACTTCATATCTGGCTTCTTCCTTTCCACCACAGACAACTGTATGCTCTTTAACAGTGATCGGGTTTACAAGTCCTATATCGTGAATACTGTCGGCTAGCTCGTCCATAAATTCTTCATCTTCAGTACCATATCCACGTGGGTCAATCAAATTTACAGGTATTCTTTCCAACCTGTGATTAAGGCTAAGCCAACTCGGCTGTAATGGGAGTATTGGCCTGCCTCCCCACCCGCCGAGCAACATCCCACCTAACACGTCCGAGTACGAACGACCCGTTTCGGTACAAAGCCGCTTCAATTCCTGGTATGCGGCGTCCGGGAGATTGATGCTTATTTGCTTGACGTTGGCTTGTCGAAGCCGTTCGCGTCGCATCTGCTGTCTGTCTGCCGCCGAGACAGGGGTTAGAAACCTTTGTCTTTCCGCATTTTCTGTCGCGCGTTCCTCCTGCGTCATCGCGTCCCACCGCTCCCGCACTGCCTCCGCCTGTTTTCTTCTCTCGGAAGGTTTCATAGTTCCCCTTTGTGACTAGTAACATTTTTTCTTTCTGTGACTGGTCACGACCCGGTACAGCCATCGTGACCAGTCACATAAATAGCTATTGTGACTAGTCACGTCAACCCCTACCTGAAAAATTTTTCAACCGCCAGGACGACCCCCCTACACCAGATTCTCTACCCCGCCCGTCCACAATCCCCAGTTACGCCCCCACCTGACGCTCTATACCTTCATTGCAGTAATAAAAATTTACAATGTAAAAAACTTACCCGGGGGTTCATGGGAAATCATAAATTTCGTGGTATCATGGGTTTTGTGGATGGGGAAAAAACATTCCAAGTGGAGGTAGTTTGCTATGTGTAAGAAAACTTACTCAATTCAAATGGAGTCCGCGACGATGCATCAGCTTCGTCTTTTATCCGCGCATTATGATGCGACACAGGGTGTCATACTTGACATGGCGTTGAGACATTTTCATGCAATTTCACCGTTGTGCCGAGCGAATATTGTGGCCTCTATCGACACTGAACAAGGTGAAATCGTCCCATCATGCCTTACCGACCACGAGGCCGCCCTTGATGCCCGCGCTGCGGATCATGTGCGATCGTATAAAGTTGAGGCCGGAATTGACAAGGATGTAGAATCTGAAGAGCAGTAAGTGACACATAAATTCGGTGCTCTTGGCGCTGAAGCGTGTGCCTGGCGCTCCGGGGGCGGGCGGCGGCGTCCCCGCTAAAGTTGGGTTCGGTGAAGTCCAACCACACGCAAAATTCCCGCAGTTCGGGCCGTGAAACCCAACATCCGCCGCAAAAATTCCAAAAAAAGCACCATTAACCCGGCAGTAACGCCGACTGGAGAAACCCTTATGTTCGACCCTACCGTGGCGCGTGAAAAACGTTCCGCCCTTGTCGCCAAAATGCAGACCCTCACGCGTGAAAGCGACGGCGGCAAAGCCTGGACCCCCGCGAAAGAGAAGGAATTCAACGCCCTGGAACGTGAAATCATCACCATTGACGAACAGTTCGCCGCCATGGACCGCGCCCTTGACGCCGCCGGCGCCGCGCTGTCGCGCGGCGAAAATCCCGCCGCCGCTGCCGGGGGCTACGCCAGCCGGACCCAGGCTGCGGCCGCCATCGGGGCTTTTGCTGTCCGTGGCGACCGTTCCGGGTTCGGGTTTCAAGCCTCCCTCACGGAAGGTGTGGATTCTGGCGGCGTTCTTGTGCCGAGCGAAATTGCGAGCGAAGTTCTTTCCGTCGCTAAGAAGTACAGCCCCTTGCGCTCTATCTGTAAGGTTGTACCGATCACAACCGCTGCATCGAAGTACGTGCAGCCCGTTGTTGTGGATGGTGCGGCTACGGGCTGGGTTGGTGAGCTGGATGAACGAACCAGTACTGATGCGCCGAAGATCGAAGGCGTTGAATTCCCCGACGCGGAAATGTACGCGAACGTGCCTGTTTCCGTGTGGCTCGATGAAGACACGAAAGCCGGCGAAATTATTATTTCTGAGCTGGGCAAGGCGTTTGGCCGTACCGAAGGCAAGGCGTTCCTTGACGGTTCGGGAACGAAACAGCCGGTCGGCCTGCTTCATACCGCGCCGACTGCTGATGCCGATGATACGCGGGCCTTTGGCACGCTCAAGTACGTTGTTTCCGGCAACGCCAGTGCGATCACCTCTGATGCGCTTATCAATACAGTCTATGACCTTCTGCCTGAGTACCGAAGCAACGCGTGCTGGGTGCTCAATTCCACCACAATTGCTTTGATTCGCAAGTTGAAGGACAGCGAAGGACGTTATCTGTGGAGCGATTCGCTTGCCCCGGGCGATCCGGCGATGTTGCTCGGCTTCAAAGTCGTCGAGGCCAACAATATGCCGGACGTTGCGGCCGACGCTATCCCCGTTCTTTTCGGTGACTTCATGTCCGGTTACTGCATAGTTGACCGTAGCATGTCGCTGTTGCGCGATCCGTACAGCGATAAGCGCTACGTCCAGTTCTACAGCCGCAAGCGCACGAGTGGCAATATCGTTGACAGCAACGCGATTCGTTGCCTGAAAATTGCTGCCTAACGACAACAACAACCGCGCCGGTTTAACCATTCTCAAATGATGACCGGCGCGACAATACAATTTTGCGCTCGCATCTCCCCCCAGTGCGGGCGTATCCGCCCTGTAAAAGCCTAAGATCAAGCGGCCTAATCAACCGTTGCTTTTACAGGGCGGAATTTAAAATTGCTTATGAAAAACAAAACATACAACACCGAAAGATCATGCAGAAATTGTGCTTTCTTTCGCCCCGGTCCTGAAATCCAGGAACTTGGTTATTGCAATCTGAATCCGAAAAATCCATATCCGTGCGATTTGGAACCGATTGTCGGCAATGCGTGTTGCTTGAAATTTGCAAGGAAAATAAAGCGATGAAACAGTTACAGTGTATCGAATGCGCGGCCTGGTCTCCAGTAAAAGCAGGCTCATCCGTCGGTGAATGCCGTCGCCGTTCTCCGCAATTCATCGGTGTTGGAACGGGTACGCTTTGGCCGCAAACATGCCATGATGATTGGTGCTGCGAAGTCGTTCCAAAACGAGGTAACAAGTCATGAGATATCCTGTTCAACATTCACGCGAATACGACGAATTACGGAAGCTGCGCCGTGAAATGGCGGAAGTAGGCTGTGTATTGCACAAAGTCAAAGACCGATACAATTTATGGTCACTTTATCTGAAGCCGCCTTGCCGGGCGCATCAGATTGCGACTGGTGAACTTGAAGAGGTCAAAGCCGCCTTTGTAGAATGGCGTTGGCGAAATGTTAGACGCTTTGCAGATAACTAGCTGAATCCGTTCAAAAGTACGGATCGGTACTTTTTGAATTTACTGTAACAGGTTGAAATCCTTCAAACCCGTGTCAGACACGGGTTTGAATATTGTTGTAACCGAGCGAAATATCTTAAAACCGGCAAAATGCCGGTTTTATTTTTCCGTAAAGTGCCTTGACGCGGATGCACGGGCCGGGGTAGGGTGATGGTGCTTGCATCCATAGGGCCACCCCAAGCCCTAACACTTGGGGTTTTTCATTTGGGCGAATAGCCGCCACTCTCTAGTGGTGTTTATGCGTGGCCCTGAGTTTCTTCGTGTCGTGAGGCATGGAGGCGGTCCTATGGTCGCAAGCAAAACTCAGGGCCTTTTTCTATGGCGCGAGGCCCACAACTGCTTAAATCCATAGGAGTCTTTCACATGCCTACGTTGGAACAGCTCAAGGATTTGTCCGAAAGTCGCTGTCGCTTCCGTTGCCAACCGCATGATAATTTCGAGTATGAGCTTTCACGCTGTAGCTGTGTTCTGGCGTTTCTCGGTGCCGCTGCAAGGGAAATCGGGGAAAAGATGCGGGTGGATGATTGTTTCTCGCTTGGAACAGAGGAAATGTATGGGCTGTCTTACCTCTTGGAGGGGTTTCAAAAGCGCGTGGACGCGCTACTAGACTCAAAGGGGCATCGAGCGGCCTGACGCCGTGGCGGGGGTTGGTACATAATACCGGCCCCCTTTTTTATTGCCATGAACAGATCATGAATATACGATCACGATCACCAGCTAATCATAAGGACGGCAGGTGGTTCGAGATATGACGAGCACGACGAACAAGGTAACGCGCATGAGCAATAAGACGGTTGGCTATGCCGAGATCGAGGAGGCCACCGGGGTTCCGGCGGTCACGGCCCGGAGGTACGCCATGACCTTCAAGAGATGGTTGCCGGGGAAGACCATCGGCAGGGCCACGCGCTTCCCGGTGTCCACGCTGGACACCTTCACCGGGATCAGGGCGCTATTCGAGGCGGGCAAGACGACCAGCGAGGTCCGGGAGGAGCTGGCCGCGTCGGTCCACCCGACATACGAGGCCGCCGTGGATGAGCCGACGCAGCCGGTCACGGCGGCGGTGCCCGGCATCGAACTGCCGGCCCTGCTGGTCCTGGGTGATCGTTTTGTTTCTGCCCTGGAGCGCATTGCCCTGGCCCTTGAGGGGGTGGCCGCAAAACGGGCCGTAGAGGCGTCGGAAGTCGGGGAACGGGTCAAAGGTCATCCCGAGGCGGAAACGTCGCTTGTAGGGCATCCTGGAGCGTCGGTTTTGAGCAAGAGCCGGGCCGAGATAGTGGGCGAGGTCGTGCGCCTGCATAACGCCGGCCTCGGGGCCTACGCCATCGCGTCGGCCATGCGGCGGGCAGGCTGGCCGACGTTATCGGGGCGCGGCCAATGGGGAAAGGGCAGCGTCGCCCGGATTTTGAAAAATGAGGTCGATCATGGTGAATGATCCGAGTGACCGAGACCGCGAAAGGGATGCCGTCGAGCAGGCCGTTGCCGCGCCCCTGGACTATGCGGCGAAGGCCGCCGCGTACCGCGAACGCGCCAAGGCGAGCGCCCCAGGCCGGAGGGAGGAACGCTTTGAGCAGCTGCGCCTCGTCGAGGGGAAGTCGGTTATGCCGAACCTCGCGGCGAAGACCGGCCTTTTCGCCCCGGTGAAGCCCGGCAGGCGCAAATTTGTTCGGGAGTATGAGCCGGTTCCCGTGTGGGGGCTCAAAGACGTGGAGGTGGCTTACAAACACGAACAGCTAAACCAGCTCGATCTAAACGTGTTCCTGCTGTTGGTCAGTTTCGCCCGCCGCCGGGGTGAGTCCAGGGCCGCGTTCACCCGGCGGGAGGCGCTACGCGCCCTGCGCATGAATGACTCAGGTTTCAGCTATAAGGTGTTCGACAAATACATCGACCGCCTAGGCTCGACGAGGGTACAGATTTCGGTTTCCGGCCAGGACGGGCAGGGGAAGGGGCGGCGCTACGTCCTCCGGGATGCCCTGGCCCCGAGGGACTACCACGAAAGCCGGGATGGCCTTTACGTGGTGGAGCTGTCCGCCGCCCTGCAAGGTTTCTTCGCCGTAGACGATTGGAGCATCGTCAGCCTTCCGCAACGCCTGGAGCTGGGACAGAACCAATGGGCGCTTGCCGTCCACGCCTTCCTCATGGCCAACCGCCCGCCGGCCTGGTTTACCTGGGAGCAGATTCACCAGCTTTGGGGGTCTGGCTACTCCGACCTGTCTATGCTGCGCCGGGATTTCCGCCGCCGCGTGGTTAAGCCGCTTCACGACATCGGGTTCCTCAAGCGGGTGGAGGAAAAACGTGGGACGGCCATCGGCATGTGGTGGTGATGTTCGTATTTGCTGCCACGGTCTACCGTATTTGCTGCCACGGTCTACCGTATTTGCTGCCACGGTTTGGAGCTGATTTCCGTATTTGCTGCCACACCCCCCTCGTATTTGCTGCCACGCAACCCGCCCGAAAACCTAGAGCTGGCGTGGCTTCTAGGCCCCCTAACAACTCTTAAGAATTAACAACTCAAAGAAAGAAGAAGAGACCACCCCGCCCATCTGGTCCCCTATCCCGCCCGACGTCCAGCCCACCTCGATCGTAGCTGGGGCTTACGCCCCAGACCCTTTCCACAAGGAAAAAAAATCTTCGTCAGACGTTTTCCACAACGTCCGTGCTTTTTTGCTAATCTAATTTATATAAAACCATGCTGTGGAAAACTTATGAAAGCAATATGACCTGTGGATAACTTGAAAAAGAAGGGACTGATTTGTAATTTTTATTCAGTATCATGACGATGACCGGGGGGTCGTTGATTTTTTTGTCTTTATTATGCTATGGTATGCCTAGAAAAAGGGGGTACTGTATGGCACAGTATGAGATTCACAACTTGACTGAGGCATTGCCTTTATCGCATCCGCACTTTTTGCGTGAAAAGAGTGTTTTGAAGTACATTCCAGTTAGTAGGTACAAGTTTAGACAGATGATACAAAAGGGCGAGTTTCCAAAACCAAAGAAACTTGGAGCAATGCTTGCGGTTTGGCCGTCGTATCAAGTTCTAGAGTATCTTGAAAAACATGGGTGTTCTACAGAGGTAAGACAGAATGGAAAGTAGTATTGCAGAAAAAGAAGAAGCCCGTGGGGTGACGGCCACGGGCTCTTCGGAAAGTACGGGAAAAAGTGCTGGTGCGGACAATAGCGAGGGTGGGGGGGATTGTCAAGAACCCCTGGACGTGGCCCGTTTGACTGTTGTAACGGCCAAAGGAAATGCACTAACCAAGTCATTTTCCCTGTCCAGCGATGGGGAGCTTGTCAAGAAACCGGGGGGCAAGCTGTTCTCCGGCGAGCTTTACCGGGCGGAAGTACGGGACGCAAGCGAACTGGCCGCCATACTCAAACGACAGACGCCGCACAACGCTTTGATTTATGGCGTCTGTCCTTATGACAAAGCCTTGATTGCAACGGAAGGCCACATTGAAGCCTTACGTCGTGGCGATGAAACACACGAAAACGTGTCTGTCAAGGGCGGCAAGGTCTACGGTAAGGACGATATTCCATTTATCGCCCGGACACGTAGCAATTTCAGCTATCCAGACGGCCCGGCTGTAATGATGATCGACTATGACGCGCCGCGTGTTGATGGAGTGGAACGGCTGGAAAAAGACACTTTACTGGATACGCTAAACCAAGCCTCAAGTGATGCTTTCAAGAAATCCCCCTTTGTCCTGGCGCACTCCACGTCGTCGTTTATCTACAATGGCGACACGCAACTTAAAGGCACGTCTGGTATCCGCTTGCTACTGTTGGTAAAGAGTGGTGCGGACATCCAACGCGCTGGCAAGGTGCTTTTTGATCGACTGGTTCTAGCGGGCCATGGTTATGCAGAAATAAGCAGGGCCGGCACTATTAGCGTCAAAACACTGGTCGATCAATTTGTGTGGCAACCGGAACGCTTTGACTTTGTGTCGGGTGCTCACTGTGAACCGCCGCTAGAGCAACGGCGGCCAGACTTTGAAGTGCATAATGGCAACGCGCCTTTCTTAAATACAGAAACGGCGTTTCCTGATTTGTCTATCAGGGAACGCAAAGAGCTTGCTGCTATTACAGAATCGGTAAAGAAGTCTGTTGCCGATGAAGCGCGTAAGGTCCGCATCGAATGGGCAGAAACCCAGGCAAAAAAGAAATGCGAGGCACTTGGGATTGACCTGGACGAAGACCCAATAGAGTACGATAAGAAACGGCGCATGTACTTGCGGGCCGTCGAAAGCAAGGTGCTCATGGGTGACTTTGAGCTTATCGCACAATCCGGTGAAGTTGTAACGGTAGGTGTGATAATGGATGACCCGGCCACATGGAACGGAAAGAAATTCCATGATCCATTAGAACCGGATTACAACAACGACGATCCACGAATTTGCACGGCCTACCTTTTCACGAAAGGGCAAAAGCACTTGCATTCTTTCGCGCATGGTGGCCGCAAGTTCATATTGAACCGGCATCTTAGGACGATCACTGTAAAAGCTGGTGAACGCGCTGAGATCGTCAGAAACGCGCTAGAGATACTCAAGACGGACGGCGGTATTTACATGCGCGGAAAAGAACTTGTCCGCGTTGGCGATACCGGCGAACTGTGGCCGCTGGATTTGTCGGGCCTGCAATACGAACTTGATGTTTTCGCCCGTTGGGAAAAGTTCAACGCGCGCGAAAAGAAAGTAGTTCCTATCGATGCGCCTGACGCGATAGCGAAAGGCGTTCTCGCGGCCAGGAACGAGTGGGCTTTCCCCGAGGTGCGTGCCGTGGTGCGTGCGCCGCTCTACCTGCCCGAGACGGGCCGGGTGGTCCAGACGGAAGGCCTGGACGACGAAACCGGCGTTTTCGTCGCCCTCTCACAAAACGGCGGCGTCTGGCCCGGCGTGCCGGAACATCCGACCAGTGACGACGCCAGGACGGCCGTAGAGGATTTGTGGAGGCCGTTCCGCGAATTCCCGATGGCCGGGCCGGTCGATCGAGGCGTGGCCTTAGCCGCGATCCTGACGGCCTTCACGCGCCCGGCCCTGGATCGGGCACCGGCGTTTGGTTTTACGGCACCGGTCGCCGGCAGTGGCAAGAGCCTCATGGCGCTGGCACTGTCGTATCTCGCCGGAACGCCCAACGCCGATGTTATGCCCGGCAAAGTTGCGGATGAGGAAATACGGAAACGACTATTGGCCATTGGTAGGCGTGCAAGCACGGTCTGCATTTTCGATAATGTGAGCGGAGCTTTTACGTCAGACAACCTTTGTGCCTGGTTGACAAGTGAACGCTTTGGCGACCGCTTGCTAGGTGTTTCACTTGATACATCCGTGCCGACTAAAACGCTTATGCTTTTGACTGGTAACAACTTAACTCTTAAAGGCGACTTGTGCCGGCGTGTGCTTTTGTGTCGCATCGATCCAAAGACGGAAAATCCACATAAGCGTTCGTTCGCCATGAACCCTTTGACATACTGTCGGGACAACTACATTGCGCTTGCTGCTGCGGCAATTACGCTGCTTACTTACTACAAAGACAAGCCTTGCCTTGTATCTGATAGAACGGCTTCATTCGAGACTTGGAGCGACACGATACGCAAGACCGTTATGTGGGTTGGGCATGACGGCTTGCTTGAGGATGTTGCGGACCCGATTGACGCGATTGCCGAGTCATACAACAGCGATCCCGAAACGATGCGCTTACGTACATTCTTGCAAGGATGGTATGCCGCCTTTGGCGATAAACCTACGTCTGTCGCGGAGTGCGTCTCCCGGGCAACAAGTGGTGTTACTTCGGAAGATGAAGGAGAAGATGCGGCTGCGCTTCCAGGCGTCGTGGATGAAATTGCAGCGCAACGTGGAAAAGTAGAGTCAAATCGCTTGGGGGCGTGGATGCGAACAAACGCAGGGCGCATCCTTTCTGGCCTCACACTGGAAAAACACGGCGTCATCCGAGGGACGTTGCACTGGAAGGTCCGAGCGGCGGCGTAGCCTCTGGGGTGGGGGTGGTGGACATGGTTGGGCAGATTTTAATTAAACGCGGGAGAATGTCTTTATTGCCATTTACCGGGGCATGGTGGGAATCCGGGCCACCACGGCCACCATGCCCACCCTTCCGCCGCAGGCGGCCTAGCGGTCGGGGTGGTTAGGGTGGTCGCGGGGGTTAGATTCTGACTGTGCCTCTGTATTTGTCATTTTGACATTTATCGCGCTTTGATTGGAAACTAACTCCCCTAACCACCCTAACCACCCTTGCGCCGCAGGCGGGAAGGAAGGAAGCTAGCGTAAGCCGACTGGTGGCCACCGACATGAACCGTGGCCACGACCTCACAGAATGCCCCCTGCCGCGTTTTTCAGCCTCGCCCCGATGCCCAGGTCATCCCGACGCCAAACGCCCGCAGAACGCCGCATAGCCCGGGGGTGGTGAAAATCTCTGTGATTCTAGACACTAAGACCGAGTGCGCCCTAAAATTCTAGCGCTGTCGTTTTTGTACGCTTTTTATCCCACCAGCATGGTAGGATTTTCCCATATTCCTTAACCTTCTCCGGCTAAGTCATGCCATTCAGCATTGAGCTTAGCCCGTTCTTCAACTGTAAGCTCCCGCCTATGAAGATTATCGGCTATAGCGATGAGTCTTTCCTTTTTTGGATTTTCTCTTATAACAAATGCAGAAATTTCGCAATGGTCATTTCTCCTTACGGCAGCGAGGCGCTTAAACCCAGATACAACTTCATATCTGGCTTCTTCCTTTCCACCACAGACAACTGTATGCTCTTTAACAGTGATCGGGTTTACAAGTCCTATATCGTGAATACTGTCGGCTAGCTCGTCCATAAATTCTTCATCTTCAGTACCATATCCACGTGGGTCAATCAAATTTACAGGTATTCTTTCCAACCTGTGATTAAGGCTAAGCCAACTCGGCTGTAATGGGAGTATTGGCCTGCCTCCCCACCCGCCGAGCAACATCCCACCTAACACGTCCGAGTACGAACGACCCGTTTCGGTACAAAGCCGCTTCAATTCCTGGTATGCGGCGTCCGGGAGATTGATGCTTATTTGCTTGACGTTGGCTTGTCGAAGCCGTTCGCGTCGCATCTGCTGTCTGTCTGCCGCCGAGACAGGGGTTAGAAACCTTTGTCTTTCCGCATTTTCTGTCGCGCGTTCCTCCTGCGTCATCGCGTCCCACCGCTCCCGCACTGCCTCCGCCTGTTTTCTTCTCTCGGAAGGTTTCATAGTTCCCCTTTGTGACTAGTAACATTTTTTCTTTCTGTGACTGGTCACGACCCGGTACAGCCATCGTGACCAGTCACATAAATAGCTATTGTGACTAGTCACGTCAACCCCTACCTGAAAAATTTTTCAACCGCCAGGACGACCCCCCTACACCAGATTCTCTACCCCGCCCGTCCACAATCCCCAGTTACGCCCCCACCTGACGCTCTATACCTTCATTGCAGTAATAAAAATTTACAATGTAAAAAACTTACCCGGGGGTTCATGGGAAATCATAAATTTCGTGGTATCATGGGTTTTGTGGATGGGGAAAAAACATTCCAAGTGGAGGTAGTTTGCTATGTGTAAGAAAACTTACTCAATTCAAATGGAGTCCGCGACGATGCATCAGCTTCGTCTTTTATCCGCGCATTATGATGCGACACAGGGTGTCATACTTGACATGGCGTTGAGACATTTTCATGCAATTTCACCGTTGTGCCGAGCGAATATTGTGGCCTCTATCGACACTGAACAAGGTGAAATCGTCCCATCATGCCTTACCGACCACGAGGCCGCCCTTGATGCCCGCGCTGCGGATCATGTGCGATCGTATAAAGTTGAGGCCGGAATTGACAAGGATGTAGAATCTGAAGAGCAGTAAGTGACACATAAATTCGGTGCTCTTGGCGCTGAAGCGTGTGCCTGGCGCTCCGGGGGCGGGCGGCGGCGTCCCCGCTAAAGTTGGGTTCGGTGAAGTCCAACCACACGCAAAATTCCCGCAGTTCGGGCCGTGAAACCCAACATCCGCCGCAAAAATTCCAAAAAAAGCACCATTAACCCGGCAGTAACGCCGACTGGAGAAACCCTTATGTTCGACCCTACCGTGGCGCGTGAAAAACGTTCCGCCCTTGTCGCCAAAATGCAGACCCTCACGCGTGAAAGCGACGGCGGCAAAGCCTGGACCCCCGCGAAAGAGAAGGAATTCAACGCCCTGGAACGTGAAATCATCACCATTGACGAACAGTTCGCCGCCATGGACCGCGCCCTTGACGCCGCCGGCGCCGCGCTGTCGCGCGGCGAAAATCCCGCCGCCGCTGCCGGGGGCTACGCCAGCCGGACCCAGGCTGCGGCCGCCATCGGGGCTTTTGCTGTCCGTGGCGACCGTTCCGGGTTCGGGTTTCAAGCCTCCCTCACGGAAGGTGTGGATTCTGGCGGCGTTCTTGTGCCGAGCGAAATTGCGAGCGAAGTTCTTTCCGTCGCTAAGAAGTACAGCCCCTTGCGCTCTATCTGTAAGGTTGTACCGATCACAACCGCTGCATCGAAGTACGTGCAGCCCGTTGTTGTGGATGGTGCGGCTACGGGCTGGGTTGGTGAGCTGGATGAACGAACCAGTACTGATGCGCCGAAGATCGAAGGCGTTGAATTCCCCGACGCGGAAATGTACGCGAACGTGCCTGTTTCCGTGTGGCTCGATGAAGACACGAAAGCCGGCGAAATTATTATTTCTGAGCTGGGCAAGGCGTTTGGCCGTACCGAAGGCAAGGCGTTCCTTGACGGTTCGGGAACGAAACAGCCGGTCGGCCTGCTTCATACCGCGCCGACTGCTGATGCCGATGATACGCGGGCCTTTGGCACGCTCAAGTACGTTGTTTCCGGCAACGCCAGTGCGATCACCTCTGATGCGCTTATCAATACAGTCTATGACCTTCTGCCTGAGTACCGAAGCAACGCGTGCTGGGTGCTCAATTCCACCACAATTGCTTTGATTCGCAAGTTGAAGGACAGCGAAGGACGTTATCTGTGGAGCGATTCGCTTGCCCCGGGCGATCCGGCGATGTTGCTCGGCTTCAAAGTCGTCGAGGCCAACAATATGCCGGACGTTGCGGCCGACGCTATCCCCGTTCTTTTCGGTGACTTCATGTCCGGTTACTGCATAGTTGACCGTAGCATGTCGCTGTTGCGCGATCCGTACAGCGATAAGCGCTACGTCCAGTTCTACAGCCGCAAGCGCACGAGTGGCAATATCGTTGACAGCAACGCGATTCGTTGCCTGAAAATTGCTGCCTAACGACAACAACAACCGCGCCGGTTTAACCATTCTCAAATGATGACCGGCGCGACAATACAATTTTGCGCTCGCATCTCCCCCCAGTGCGGGCGTATCCGCCCTGTAAAAGCCTAAGATCAAGCGGCCTAATCAACCGTTGCTTTTACAGGGCGGAATTTAAAATTGCTTATGAAAAACAAAACATACAACACCGAAAGATCATGCAGAAATTGTGCTTTCTTTCGCCCCGGTCCTGAAATCCAGGAACTTGGTTATTGCAATCTGAATCCGAAAAATCCATATCCGTGCGATTTGGAACCGATTGTCGGCAATGCGTGTTGCTTGAAATTTGCAAGGAAAATAAAGCGATGAAACAGTTACAGTGTATCGAATGCGCGGCCTGGTCTCCAGTAAAAGCAGGCTCATCCGTCGGTGAATGCCGTCGCCGTTCTCCGCAATTCATCGGTGTTGGAACGGGTACGCTTTGGCCGCAAACATGCCATGATGATTGGTGCTGCGAAGTCGTTCCAAAACGAGGTAACAAGTCATGAGATATCCTGTTCAACATTCACGCGAATACGACGAATTACGGAAGCTGCGCCGTGAAATGGCGGAAGTAGGCTGTGTATTGCACAAAGTCAAAGACCGATACAATTTATGGTCACTTTATCTGAAGCCGCCTTGCCGGGCGCATCAGATTGCGACTGGTGAACTTGAAGAGGTCAAAGCCGCCTTTGTAGAATGGCGTTGGCGAAATGTTAGACGCTTTGCAGATAACTAGCTGAATCCGTTCAAAAGTACGGATCGGTACTTTTTGAATTTACTGTAACAGGTTGAAATCCTTCAAACCCGTGTCAGACACGGGTTTGAATATTGTTGTAACCGAGCGAAATATCTTAAAACCGGCAAAATGCCGGTTTTATTTTTCCGTAAAGTGCCTTGACGCGGATGCACGGGCCGGGGTAGGGTGATGGTGCTTGCATCCATAGGGCCACCCCAAGCCCTAACACTTGGGGTTTTTCATTTGGGCGAATAGCCGCCACTCTCTAGTGGTGTTTATGCGTGGCCCTGAGTTTCTTCGTGTCGTGAGGCATGGAGGCGGTCCTATGGTCGCAAGCAAAACTCAGGGCCTTTTTCTATGGCGCGAGGCCCACAACTGCTTAAATCCATAGGAGTCTTTCACATGCCTACGTTGGAACAGCTCAAGGATTTGTCCGAAAGTCGCTGTCGCTTCCGTTGCCAACCGCATGATAATTTCGAGTATGAGCTTTCACGCTGTAGCTGTGTTCTGGCGTTTCTCGGTGCCGCTGCAAGGGAAATCGGGGAAAAGATGCGGGTGGATGATTGTTTCTCGCTTGGAACAGAGGAAATGTATGGGCTGTCTTACCTCTTGGAGGGGTTTCAAAAGCGCGTGGACGCGCTACTAGACTCAAAGGGGCATCGAGCGGCCTGACGCCGTGGCGGGGGTTGGTACATAATACCGGCCCCCTTTTTTATTGCCATGAACAGATCATGAATATACGATCACGATCACCAGCTAATCATAAGGACGGCAGGTGGTTCGAGATATGACGAGCACGACGAACAAGGTAACGCGCATGAGCAATAAGACGGTTGGCTATGCCGAGATCGAGGAGGCCACCGGGGTTCCGGCGGTCACGGCCCGGAGGTACGCCATGACCTTCAAGAGATGGTTGCCGGGGAAGACCATCGGCAGGGCCACGCGCTTCCCGGTGTCCACGCTGGACACCTTCACCGGGATCAGGGCGCTATTCGAGGCGGGCAAGACGACCAGCGAGGTCCGGGAGGAGCTGGCCGCGTCGGTCCACCCGACATACGAGGCCGCCGTGGATGAGCCGACGCAGCCGGTCACGGCGGCGGTGCCCGGCATCGAACTGCCGGCCCTGCTGGTCCTGGGTGATCGTTTTGTTTCTGCCCTGGAGCGCATTGCCCTGGCCCTTGAGGGGGTGGCCGCAAAACGGGCCGTAGAGGCGTCGGAAGTCGGGGAACGGGTCAAAGGTCATCCCGAGGCGGAAACGTCGCTTGTAGGGCATCCTGGAGCGTCGGTTTTGAGCAAGAGCCGGGCCGAGATAGTGGGCGAGGTCGTGCGCCTGCATAACGCCGGCCTCGGGGCCTACGCCATCGCGTCGGCCATGCGGCGGGCAGGCTGGCCGACGTTATCGGGGCGCGGCCAATGGGGAAAGGGCAGCGTCGCCCGGATTTTGAAAAATGAGGTCGATCATGGTGAATGATCCGAGTGACCGAGACCGCGAAAGGGATGCCGTCGAGCAGGCCGTTGCCGCGCCCCTGGACTATGCGGCGAAGGCCGCCGCGTACCGCGAACGCGCCAAGGCGAGCGCCCCAGGCCGGAGGGAGGAACGCTTTGAGCAGCTGCGCCTCGTCGAGGGGAAGTCGGTTATGCCGAACCTCGCGGCGAAGACCGGCCTTTTCGCCCCGGTGAAGCCCGGCAGGCGCAAATTTGTTCGGGAGTATGAGCCGGTTCCCGTGTGGGGGCTCAAAGACGTGGAGGTGGCTTACAAACACGAACAGCTAAACCAGCTCGATCTAAACGTGTTCCTGCTGTTGGTCAGTTTCGCCCGCCGCCGGGGTGAGTCCAGGGCCGCGTTCACCCGGCGGGAGGCGCTACGCGCCCTGCGCATGAATGACTCAGGTTTCAGCTATAAGGTGTTCGACAAATACATCGACCGCCTAGGCTCGACGAGGGTACAGATTTCGGTTTCCGGCCAGGACGGGCAGGGGAAGGGGCGGCGCTACGTCCTCCGGGATGCCCTGGCCCCGAGGGACTACCACGAAAGCCGGGATGGCCTTTACGTGGTGGAGCTGTCCGCCGCCCTGCAAGGTTTCTTCGCCGTAGACGATTGGAGCATCGTCAGCCTTCCGCAACGCCTGGAGCTGGGACAGAACCAATGGGCGCTTGCCGTCCACGCCTTCCTCATGGCCAACCGCCCGCCGGCCTGGTTTACCTGGGAGCAGATTCACCAGCTTTGGGGGTCTGGCTACTCCGACCTGTCTATGCTGCGCCGGGATTTCCGCCGCCGCGTGGTTAAGCCGCTTCACGACATCGGGTTCCTCAAGCGGGTGGAGGAAAAACGTGGGACGGCCATCGGCATGTGGTGGTGATGTTCGTATTTGCTGCCACGGTCTACCGTATTTGCTGCCACGGTCTACCGTATTTGCTGCCACGGTTTGGAGCTGATTTCCGTATTTGCTGCCACACCCCCCTCGTATTTGCTGCCACGCAACCCGCCCGAAAACCTAGAGCTGGCGTGGCTTCTAGGCCCCCTAACAACTCTTAAGAATTAACAACTCAAAGAAAGAAGAAGAGACCACCCCGCCCATCTGGTCCCCTATCCCGCCCGACGTCCAGCCCACCTCGATCGTAGCTGGGGCTTACGCCCCAGACCCTTTCCACAAGGAAAAAAAATCTTCGTCAGACGTTTTCCACAACGTCCGTGCTTTTTTGCTAATCTAATTTATATAAAACCATGCTGTGGAAAACTTATGAAAGCAATATGACCTGTGGATAACTTGAAAAAGAAGGGACTGATTTGTAATTTTTATTCAGTATCATGACGATGACCGGGGGGTCGTTGATTTTTTTGTCTTTATTATGCTATGGTATGCCTAGAAAAAGGGGGTACTGTATGGCACAGTATGAGATTCACAACTTGACTGAGGCATTGCCTTTATCGCATCCGCACTTTTTGCGTGAAAAGAGTGTTTTGAAGTACATTCCAGTTAGTAGGTACAAGTTTAGACAGATGATACAAAAGGGCGAGTTTCCAAAACCAAAGAAACTTGGAGCAATGCTTGCGGTTTGGCCGTCGTATCAAGTTCTAGAGTATCTTGAAAAACATGGGTGTTCTACAGAGGTAAGACAGAATGGAAAGTAGTATTGCAGAAAAAGAAGAAGCCCGTGGGGTGACGGCCACGGGCTCTTCGGAAAGTACGGGAAAAAGTGCTGGTGCGGACAATAGCGAGGGTGGGGGGGATTGTCAAGAACCCCTGGACGTGGCCCGTTTGACTGTTGTAACGGCCAAAGGAAATGCACTAACCAAGTCATTTTCCCTGTCCAGCGATGGGGAGCTTGTCAAGAAACCGGGGGGCAAGCTGTTCTCCGGCGAGCTTTACCGGGCGGAAGTACGGGACGCAAGCGAACTGGCCGCCATACTCAAACGACAGACGCCGCACAACGCTTTGATTTATGGCGTCTGTCCTTATGACAAAGCCTTGATTGCAACGGAAGGCCACATTGAAGCCTTACGTCGTGGCGATGAAACACACGAAAACGTGTCTGTCAAGGGCGGCAAGGTCTACGGTAAGGACGATATTCCATTTATCGCCCGGACACGTAGCAATTTCAGCTATCCAGACGGCCCGGCTGTAATGATGATCGACTATGACGCGCCGCGTGTTGATGGAGTGGAACGGCTGGAAAAAGACACTTTACTGGATACGCTAAACCAAGCCTCAAGTGATGCTTTCAAGAAATCCCCCTTTGTCCTGGCGCACTCCACGTCGTCGTTTATCTACAATGGCGACACGCAACTTAAAGGCACGTCTGGTATCCGCTTGCTACTGTTGGTAAAGAGTGGTGCGGACATCCAACGCGCTGGCAAGGTGCTTTTTGATCGACTGGTTCTAGCGGGCCATGGTTATGCAGAAATAAGCAGGGCCGGCACTATTAGCGTCAAAACACTGGTCGATCAATTTGTGTGGCAACCGGAACGCTTTGACTTTGTGTCGGGTGCTCACTGTGAACCGCCGCTAGAGCAACGGCGGCCAGACTTTGAAGTGCATAATGGCAACGCGCCTTTCTTAAATACAGAAACGGCGTTTCCTGATTTGTCTATCAGGGAACGCAAAGAGCTTGCTGCTATTACAGAATCGGTAAAGAAGTCTGTTGCCGATGAAGCGCGTAAGGTCCGCATCGAATGGGCAGAAACCCAGGCAAAAAAGAAATGCGAGGCACTTGGGATTGACCTGGACGAAGACCCAATAGAGTACGATAAGAAACGGCGCATGTACTTGCGGGCCGTCGAAAGCAAGGTGCTCATGGGTGACTTTGAGCTTATCGCACAATCCGGTGAAGTTGTAACGGTAGGTGTGATAATGGATGACCCGGCCACATGGAACGGAAAGAAATTCCATGATCCATTAGAACCGGATTACAACAACGACGATCCACGAATTTGCACGGCCTACCTTTTCACGAAAGGGCAAAAGCACTTGCATTCTTTCGCGCATGGTGGCCGCAAGTTCATATTGAACCGGCATCTTAGGACGATCACTGTAAAAGCTGGTGAACGCGCTGAGATCGTCAGAAACGCGCTAGAGATACTCAAGACGGACGGCGGTATTTACATGCGCGGAAAAGAACTTGTCCGCGTTGGCGATACCGGCGAACTGTGGCCGCTGGATTTGTCGGGCCTGCAATACGAACTTGATGTTTTCGCCCGTTGGGAAAAGTTCAACGCGCGCGAAAAGAAAGTAGTTCCTATCGATGCGCCTGACGCGATAGCGAAAGGCGTTCTCGCGGCCAGGAACGAGTGGGCTTTCCCCGAGGTGCGTGCCGTGGTGCGTGCGCCGCTCTACCTGCCCGAGACGGGCCGGGTGGTCCAGACGGAAGGCCTGGACGACGAAACCGGCGTTTTCGTCGCCCTCTCACAAAACGGCGGCGTCTGGCCCGGCGTGCCGGAACATCCGACCAGTGACGACGCCAGGACGGCCGTAGAGGATTTGTGGAGGCCGTTCCGCGAATTCCCGATGGCCGGGCCGGTCGATCGAGGCGTGGCCTTAGCCGCGATCCTGACGGCCTTCACGCGCCCGGCCCTGGATCGGGCACCGGCGTTTGGTTTTACGGCACCGGTCGCCGGCAGTGGCAAGAGCCTCATGGCGCTGGCACTGTCGTATCTCGCCGGAACGCCCAACGCCGATGTTATGCCCGGCAAAGTTGCGGATGAGGAAATACGGAAACGACTATTGGCCATTGGTAGGCGTGCAAGCACGGTCTGCATTTTCGATAATGTGAGCGGAGCTTTTACGTCAGACAACCTTTGTGCCTGGTTGACAAGTGAACGCTTTGGCGACCGCTTGCTAGGTGTTTCACTTGATACATCCGTGCCGACTAAAACGCTTATGCTTTTGACTGGTAACAACTTAACTCTTAAAGGCGACTTGTGCCGGCGTGTGCTTTTGTGTCGCATCGATCCAAAGACGGAAAATCCACATAAGCGTTCGTTCGCCATGAACCCTTTGACATACTGTCGGGACAACTACATTGCGCTTGCTGCTGCGGCAATTACGCTGCTTACTTACTACAAAGACAAGCCTTGCCTTGTATCTGATAGAACGGCTTCATTCGAGACTTGGAGCGACACGATACGCAAGACCGTTATGTGGGTTGGGCATGACGGCTTGCTTGAGGATGTTGCGGACCCGATTGACGCGATTGCCGAGTCATACAACAGCGATCCCGAAACGATGCGCTTACGTACATTCTTGCAAGGATGGTATGCCGCCTTTGGCGATAAACCTACGTCTGTCGCGGAGTGCGTCTCCCGGGCAACAAGTGGTGTTACTTCGGAAGATGAAGGAGAAGATGCGGCTGCGCTTCCAGGCGTCGTGGATGAAATTGCAGCGCAACGTGGAAAAGTAGAGTCAAATCGCTTGGGGGCGTGGATGCGAACAAACGCAGGGCGCATCCTTTCTGGCCTCACACTGGAAAAACACGGCGTCATCCGAGGGACGTTGCACTGGAAGGTCCGAGCGGCGGCGTAGCCTCTGGGGTGGGGGTGGTGGACATGGTTGGGCAGATTTTAATTAAACGCGGGAGAATGTCTTTATTGCCATTTACCGGGGCATGGTGGGAATCCGGGCCACCACGGCCACCATGCCCACCCTTCCGCCGCAGGCGGCCTAGCGGTCGGGGTGGTTAGGGTGGTCGCGGGGGTTAGATTCTGACTGTGCCTCTGTATTTGTCATTTTGACATTTATCGCGCTTTGATTGGAAACTAACTCCCCTAACCACCCTAACCACCCTTGCGCCGCAGGCGGGAAGGAAGGAAGCTAGCGTAAGCCGACTGGTGGCCACCGACATGAACCGTGGCCACGACCTCACAGAATGCCCCCTGCCGCGTTTTTCAGCCTCGCCCCGATGCCCAGGTCATCCCGACGCCAAACGCCCGCAGAACGCCGCATAGCCCGGGGGTGGTGAAAATCTCTGTGATTCTAGACACTAAGACCGAGTGCGCCCTAAAATTCTAGCGCTGTCGTTTTTGTACGCTTTTTATCCCACCAGCATGGTAGGATTTTCCCATATTCCTTAACCTTCTCCGGCTAAGTCATGCCATTCAGCATTGAGCTTAGCCCGTTCTTCAACTGTAAGCTCCCGCCTATGAAGATTATCGGCTATAGCGATGAGTCTTTCCTTTTTTGGATTTTCTCTTATAACAAATGCAGAAATTTCGCAATGGTCATTTCTCCTTACGGCAGCGAGGCGCTTAAACCCAGATACAACTTCATATCTGGCTTCTTCCTTTCCACCACAGACAACTGTATGCTCTTTAACAGTGATCGGGTTTACAAGTCCTATATCGTGAATACTGTCGGCTAGCTCGTCCATAAATTCTTCATCTTCAGTACCATATCCACGTGGGTCAATCAAATTTACAGGTATTCTTTCCAACCTGTGATTAAGGCTAAGCCAACTCGGCTGTAATGGGAGTATTGGCCTGCCTCCCCACCCGCCGAGCAACATCCCACCTAACACGTCCGAGTACGAACGACCCGTTTCGGTACAAAGCCGCTTCAATTCCTGGTATGCGGCGTCCGGGAGATTGATGCTTATTTGCTTGACGTTGGCTTGTCGAAGCCGTTCGCGTCGCATCTGCTGTCTGTCTGCCGCCGAGACAGGGGTTAGAAACCTTTGTCTTTCCGCATTTTCTGTCGCGCGTTCCTCCTGCGTCATCGCGTCCCACCGCTCCCGCACTGCCTCCGCCTGTTTTCTTCTCTCGGAAGGTTTCATAGTTCCCCTTTGTGACTAGTAACATTTTTTCTTTCTGTGACTGGTCACGACCCGGTACAGCCATCGTGACCAGTCACATAAATAGCTATTGTGACTAGTCACGTCAACCCCTACCTGAAAAATTTTTCAACCGCCAGGACGACCCCCCTACACCAGATTCTCTACCCCGCCCGTCCACAATCCCCAGTTACGCCCCCACCTGACGCTCTATACCTTCATTGCAGTAATAAAAATTTACAATGTAAAAAACTTACCCGGGGGTTCATGGGAAATCATAAATTTCGTGGTATCATGGGTTTTGTGGATGGGGAAAAAACATTCCAAGTGGAGGTAGTTTGCTATGTGTAAGAAAACTTACTCAATTCAAATGGAGTCCGCGACGATGCATCAGCTTCGTCTTTTATCCGCGCATTATGATGCGACACAGGGTGTCATACTTGACATGGCGTTGAGACATTTTCATGCAATTTCACCGTTGTGCCGAGCGAATATTGTGGCCTCTATCGACACTGAACAAGGTGAAATCGTCCCATCATGCCTTACCGACCACGAGGCCGCCCTTGATGCCCGCGCTGCGGATCATGTGCGATCGTATAAAGTTGAGGCCGGAATTGACAAGGATGTAGAATCTGAAGAGCAGTAAGTGACACATAAATTCGGTGCTCTTGGCGCTGAAGCGTGTGCCTGGCGCTCCGGGGGCGGGCGGCGGCGTCCCCGCTAAAGTTGGGTTCGGTGAAGTCCAACCACACGCAAAATTCCCGCAGTTCGGGCCGTGAAACCCAACATCCGCCGCAAAAATTCCAAAAAAAGCACCATTAACCCGGCAGTAACGCCGACTGGAGAAACCCTTATGTTCGACCCTACCGTGGCGCGTGAAAAACGTTCCGCCCTTGTCGCCAAAATGCAGACCCTCACGCGTGAAAGCGACGGCGGCAAAGCCTGGACCCCCGCGAAAGAGAAGGAATTCAACGCCCTGGAACGTGAAATCATCACCATTGACGAACAGTTCGCCGCCATGGACCGCGCCCTTGACGCCGCCGGCGCCGCGCTGTCGCGCGGCGAAAATCCCGCCGCCGCTGCCGGGGGCTACGCCAGCCGGACCCAGGCTGCGGCCGCCATCGGGGCTTTTGCTGTCCGTGGCGACCGTTCCGGGTTCGGGTTTCAAGCCTCCCTCACGGAAGGTGTGGATTCTGGCGGCGTTCTTGTGCCGAGCGAAATTGCGAGCGAAGTTCTTTCCGTCGCTAAGAAGTACAGCCCCTTGCGCTCTATCTGTAAGGTTGTACCGATCACAACCGCTGCATCGAAGTACGTGCAGCCCGTTGTTGTGGATGGTGCGGCTACGGGCTGGGTTGGTGAGCTGGATGAACGAACCAGTACTGATGCGCCGAAGATCGAAGGCGTTGAATTCCCCGACGCGGAAATGTACGCGAACGTGCCTGTTTCCGTGTGGCTCGATGAAGACACGAAAGCCGGCGAAATTATTATTTCTGAGCTGGGCAAGGCGTTTGGCCGTACCGAAGGCAAGGCGTTCCTTGACGGTTCGGGAACGAAACAGCCGGTCGGCCTGCTTCATACCGCGCCGACTGCTGATGCCGATGATACGCGGGCCTTTGGCACGCTCAAGTACGTTGTTTCCGGCAACGCCAGTGCGATCACCTCTGATGCGCTTATCAATACAGTCTATGACCTTCTGCCTGAGTACCGAAGCAACGCGTGCTGGGTGCTCAATTCCACCACAATTGCTTTGATTCGCAAGTTGAAGGACAGCGAAGGACGTTATCTGTGGAGCGATTCGCTTGCCCCGGGCGATCCGGCGATGTTGCTCGGCTTCAAAGTCGTCGAGGCCAACAATATGCCGGACGTTGCGGCCGACGCTATCCCCGTTCTTTTCGGTGACTTCATGTCCGGTTACTGCATAGTTGACCGTAGCATGTCGCTGTTGCGCGATCCGTACAGCGATAAGCGCTACGTCCAGTTCTACAGCCGCAAGCGCACGAGTGGCAATATCGTTGACAGCAACGCGATTCGTTGCCTGAAAATTGCTGCCTAACGACAACAACAACCGCGCCGGTTTAACCATTCTCAAATGATGACCGGCGCGACAATACAATTTTGCGCTCGCATCTCCCCCCAGTGCGGGCGTATCCGCCCTGTAAAAGCCTAAGATCAAGCGGCCTAATCAACCGTTGCTTTTACAGGGCGGAATTTAAAATTGCTTATGAAAAACAAAACATACAACACCGAAAGATCATGCAGAAATTGTGCTTTCTTTCGCCCCGGTCCTGAAATCCAGGAACTTGGTTATTGCAATCTGAATCCGAAAAATCCATATCCGTGCGATTTGGAACCGATTGTCGGCAATGCGTGTTGCTTGAAATTTGCAAGGAAAATAAAGCGATGAAACAGTTACAGTGTATCGAATGCGCGGCCTGGTCTCCAGTAAAAGCAGGCTCATCCGTCGGTGAATGCCGTCGCCGTTCTCCGCAATTCATCGGTGTTGGAACGGGTACGCTTTGGCCGCAAACATGCCATGATGATTGGTGCTGCGAAGTCGTTCCAAAACGAGGTAACAAGTCATGAGATATCCTGTTCAACATTCACGCGAATACGACGAATTACGGAAGCTGCGCCGTGAAATGGCGGAAGTAGGCTGTGTATTGCACAAAGTCAAAGACCGATACAATTTATGGTCACTTTATCTGAAGCCGCCTTGCCGGGCGCATCAGATTGCGACTGGTGAACTTGAAGAGGTCAAAGCCGCCTTTGTAGAATGGCGTTGGCGAAATGTTAGACGCTTTGCAGATAACTAGCTGAATCCGTTCAAAAGTACGGATCGGTACTTTTTGAATTTACTGTAACAGGTTGAAATCCTTCAAACCCGTGTCAGACACGGGTTTGAATATTGTTGTAACCGAGCGAAATATCTTAAAACCGGCAAAATGCCGGTTTTATTTTTCCGTAAAGTGCCTTGACGCGGATGCACGGGCCGGGGTAGGGTGATGGTGCTTGCATCCATAGGGCCACCCCAAGCCCTAACACTTGGGGTTTTTCATTTGGGCGAATAGCCGCCACTCTCTAGTGGTGTTTATGCGTGGCCCTGAGTTTCTTCGTGTCGTGAGGCATGGAGGCGGTCCTATGGTCGCAAGCAAAACTCAGGGCCTTTTTCTATGGCGCGAGGCCCACAACTGCTTAAATCCATAGGAGTCTTTCACATGCCTACGTTGGAACAGCTCAAGGATTTGTCCGAAAGTCGCTGTCGCTTCCGTTGCCAACCGCATGATAATTTCGAGTATGAGCTTTCACGCTGTAGCTGTGTTCTGGCGTTTCTCGGTGCCGCTGCAAGGGAAATCGGGGAAAAGATGCGGGTGGATGATTGTTTCTCGCTTGGAACAGAGGAAATGTATGGGCTGTCTTACCTCTTGGAGGGGTTTCAAAAGCGCGTGGACGCGCTACTAGACTCAAAGGGGCATCGAGCGGCCTGACGCCGTGGCGGGGGTTGGTACATAATACCGGCCCCCTTTTTTATTGCCATGAACAGATCATGAATATACGATCACGATCACCAGCTAATCATAAGGACGGCAGGTGGTTCGAGATATGACGAGCACGACGAACAAGGTAACGCGCATGAGCAATAAGACGGTTGGCTATGCCGAGATCGAGGAGGCCACCGGGGTTCCGGCGGTCACGGCCCGGAGGTACGCCATGACCTTCAAGAGATGGTTGCCGGGGAAGACCATCGGCAGGGCCACGCGCTTCCCGGTGTCCACGCTGGACACCTTCACCGGGATCAGGGCGCTATTCGAGGCGGGCAAGACGACCAGCGAGGTCCGGGAGGAGCTGGCCGCGTCGGTCCACCCGACATACGAGGCCGCCGTGGATGAGCCGACGCAGCCGGTCACGGCGGCGGTGCCCGGCATCGAACTGCCGGCCCTGCTGGTCCTGGGTGATCGTTTTGTTTCTGCCCTGGAGCGCATTGCCCTGGCCCTTGAGGGGGTGGCCGCAAAACGGGCCGTAGAGGCGTCGGAAGTCGGGGAACGGGTCAAAGGTCATCCCGAGGCGGAAACGTCGCTTGTAGGGCATCCTGGAGCGTCGGTTTTGAGCAAGAGCCGGGCCGAGATAGTGGGCGAGGTCGTGCGCCTGCATAACGCCGGCCTCGGGGCCTACGCCATCGCGTCGGCCATGCGGCGGGCAGGCTGGCCGACGTTATCGGGGCGCGGCCAATGGGGAAAGGGCAGCGTCGCCCGGATTTTGAAAAATGAGGTCGATCATGGTGAATGATCCGAGTGACCGAGACCGCGAAAGGGATGCCGTCGAGCAGGCCGTTGCCGCGCCCCTGGACTATGCGGCGAAGGCCGCCGCGTACCGCGAACGCGCCAAGGCGAGCGCCCCAGGCCGGAGGGAGGAACGCTTTGAGCAGCTGCGCCTCGTCGAGGGGAAGTCGGTTATGCCGAACCTCGCGGCGAAGACCGGCCTTTTCGCCCCGGTGAAGCCCGGCAGGCGCAAATTTGTTCGGGAGTATGAGCCGGTTCCCGTGTGGGGGCTCAAAGACGTGGAGGTGGCTTACAAACACGAACAGCTAAACCAGCTCGATCTAAACGTGTTCCTGCTGTTGGTCAGTTTCGCCCGCCGCCGGGGTGAGTCCAGGGCCGCGTTCACCCGGCGGGAGGCGCTACGCGCCCTGCGCATGAATGACTCAGGTTTCAGCTATAAGGTGTTCGACAAATACATCGACCGCCTAGGCTCGACGAGGGTACAGATTTCGGTTTCCGGCCAGGACGGGCAGGGGAAGGGGCGGCGCTACGTCCTCCGGGATGCCCTGGCCCCGAGGGACTACCACGAAAGCCGGGATGGCCTTTACGTGGTGGAGCTGTCCGCCGCCCTGCAAGGTTTCTTCGCCGTAGACGATTGGAGCATCGTCAGCCTTCCGCAACGCCTGGAGCTGGGACAGAACCAATGGGCGCTTGCCGTCCACGCCTTCCTCATGGCCAACCGCCCGCCGGCCTGGTTTACCTGGGAGCAGATTCACCAGCTTTGGGGGTCTGGCTACTCCGACCTGTCTATGCTGCGCCGGGATTTCCGCCGCCGCGTGGTTAAGCCGCTTCACGACATCGGGTTCCTCAAGCGGGTGGAGGAAAAACGTGGGACGGCCATCGGCATGTGGTGGTGATGTTCGTATTTGCTGCCACGGTCTACCGTATTTGCTGCCACGGTCTACCGTATTTGCTGCCACGGTTTGGAGCTGATTTCCGTATTTGCTGCCACACCCCCCTCGTATTTGCTGCCACGCAACCCGCCCGAAAACCTAGAGCTGGCGTGGCTTCTAGGCCCCCTAACAACTCTTAAGAATTAACAACTCAAAGAAAGAAGAAGAGACCACCCCGCCCATCTGGTCCCCTATCCCGCCCGACGTCCAGCCCACCTCGATCGTAGCTGGGGCTTACGCCCCAGACCCTTTCCACAAGGAAAAAAAATCTTCGTCAGACGTTTTCCACAACGTCCGTGCTTTTTTGCTAATCTAATTTATATAAAACCATGCTGTGGAAAACTTATGAAAGCAATATGACCTGTGGATAACTTGAAAAAGAAGGGACTGATTTGTAATTTTTATTCAGTATCATGACGATGACCGGGGGGTCGTTGATTTTTTTGTCTTTATTATGCTATGGTATGCCTAGAAAAAGGGGGTACTGTATGGCACAGTATGAGATTCACAACTTGACTGAGGCATTGCCTTTATCGCATCCGCACTTTTTGCGTGAAAAGAGTGTTTTGAAGTACATTCCAGTTAGTAGGTACAAGTTTAGACAGATGATACAAAAGGGCGAGTTTCCAAAACCAAAGAAACTTGGAGCAATGCTTGCGGTTTGGCCGTCGTATCAAGTTCTAGAGTATCTTGAAAAACATGGGTGTTCTACAGAGGTAAGACAGAATGGAAAGTAGTATTGCAGAAAAAGAAGAAGCCCGTGGGGTGACGGCCACGGGCTCTTCGGAAAGTACGGGAAAAAGTGCTGGTGCGGACAATAGCGAGGGTGGGGGGGATTGTCAAGAACCCCTGGACGTGGCCCGTTTGACTGTTGTAACGGCCAAAGGAAATGCACTAACCAAGTCATTTTCCCTGTCCAGCGATGGGGAGCTTGTCAAGAAACCGGGGGGCAAGCTGTTCTCCGGCGAGCTTTACCGGGCGGAAGTACGGGACGCAAGCGAACTGGCCGCCATACTCAAACGACAGACGCCGCACAACGCTTTGATTTATGGCGTCTGTCCTTATGACAAAGCCTTGATTGCAACGGAAGGCCACATTGAAGCCTTACGTCGTGGCGATGAAACACACGAAAACGTGTCTGTCAAGGGCGGCAAGGTCTACGGTAAGGACGATATTCCATTTATCGCCCGGACACGTAGCAATTTCAGCTATCCAGACGGCCCGGCTGTAATGATGATCGACTATGACGCGCCGCGTGTTGATGGAGTGGAACGGCTGGAAAAAGACACTTTACTGGATACGCTAAACCAAGCCTCAAGTGATGCTTTCAAGAAATCCCCCTTTGTCCTGGCGCACTCCACGTCGTCGTTTATCTACAATGGCGACACGCAACTTAAAGGCACGTCTGGTATCCGCTTGCTACTGTTGGTAAAGAGTGGTGCGGACATCCAACGCGCTGGCAAGGTGCTTTTTGATCGACTGGTTCTAGCGGGCCATGGTTATGCAGAAATAAGCAGGGCCGGCACTATTAGCGTCAAAACACTGGTCGATCAATTTGTGTGGCAACCGGAACGCTTTGACTTTGTGTCGGGTGCTCACTGTGAACCGCCGCTAGAGCAACGGCGGCCAGACTTTGAAGTGCATAATGGCAACGCGCCTTTCTTAAATACAGAAACGGCGTTTCCTGATTTGTCTATCAGGGAACGCAAAGAGCTTGCTGCTATTACAGAATCGGTAAAGAAGTCTGTTGCCGATGAAGCGCGTAAGGTCCGCATCGAATGGGCAGAAACCCAGGCAAAAAAGAAATGCGAGGCACTTGGGATTGACCTGGACGAAGACCCAATAGAGTACGATAAGAAACGGCGCATGTACTTGCGGGCCGTCGAAAGCAAGGTGCTCATGGGTGACTTTGAGCTTATCGCACAATCCGGTGAAGTTGTAACGGTAGGTGTGATAATGGATGACCCGGCCACATGGAACGGAAAGAAATTCCATGATCCATTAGAACCGGATTACAACAACGACGATCCACGAATTTGCACGGCCTACCTTTTCACGAAAGGGCAAAAGCACTTGCATTCTTTCGCGCATGGTGGCCGCAAGTTCATATTGAACCGGCATCTTAGGACGATCACTGTAAAAGCTGGTGAACGCGCTGAGATCGTCAGAAACGCGCTAGAGATACTCAAGACGGACGGCGGTATTTACATGCGCGGAAAAGAACTTGTCCGCGTTGGCGATACCGGCGAACTGTGGCCGCTGGATTTGTCGGGCCTGCAATACGAACTTGATGTTTTCGCCCGTTGGGAAAAGTTCAACGCGCGCGAAAAGAAAGTAGTTCCTATCGATGCGCCTGACGCGATAGCGAAAGGCGTTCTCGCGGCCAGGAACGAGTGGGCTTTCCCCGAGGTGCGTGCCGTGGTGCGTGCGCCGCTCTACCTGCCCGAGACGGGCCGGGTGGTCCAGACGGAAGGCCTGGACGACGAAACCGGCGTTTTCGTCGCCCTCTCACAAAACGGCGGCGTCTGGCCCGGCGTGCCGGAACATCCGACCAGTGACGACGCCAGGACGGCCGTAGAGGATTTGTGGAGGCCGTTCCGCGAATTCCCGATGGCCGGGCCGGTCGATCGAGGCGTGGCCTTAGCCGCGATCCTGACGGCCTTCACGCGCCCGGCCCTGGATCGGGCACCGGCGTTTGGTTTTACGGCACCGGTCGCCGGCAGTGGCAAGAGCCTCATGGCGCTGGCACTGTCGTATCTCGCCGGAACGCCCAACGCCGATGTTATGCCCGGCAAAGTTGCGGATGAGGAAATACGGAAACGACTATTGGCCATTGGTAGGCGTGCAAGCACGGTCTGCATTTTCGATAATGTGAGCGGAGCTTTTACGTCAGACAACCTTTGTGCCTGGTTGACAAGTGAACGCTTTGGCGACCGCTTGCTAGGTGTTTCACTTGATACATCCGTGCCGACTAAAACGCTTATGCTTTTGACTGGTAACAACTTAACTCTTAAAGGCGACTTGTGCCGGCGTGTGCTTTTGTGTCGCATCGATCCAAAGACGGAAAATCCACATAAGCGTTCGTTCGCCATGAACCCTTTGACATACTGTCGGGACAACTACATTGCGCTTGCTGCTGCGGCAATTACGCTGCTTACTTACTACAAAGACAAGCCTTGCCTTGTATCTGATAGAACGGCTTCATTCGAGACTTGGAGCGACACGATACGCAAGACCGTTATGTGGGTTGGGCATGACGGCTTGCTTGAGGATGTTGCGGACCCGATTGACGCGATTGCCGAGTCATACAACAGCGATCCCGAAACGATGCGCTTACGTACATTCTTGCAAGGATGGTATGCCGCCTTTGGCGATAAACCTACGTCTGTCGCGGAGTGCGTCTCCCGGGCAACAAGTGGTGTTACTTCGGAAGATGAAGGAGAAGATGCGGCTGCGCTTCCAGGCGTCGTGGATGAAATTGCAGCGCAACGTGGAAAAGTAGAGTCAAATCGCTTGGGGGCGTGGATGCGAACAAACGCAGGGCGCATCCTTTCTGGCCTCACACTGGAAAAACACGGCGTCATCCGAGGGACGTTGCACTGGAAGGTCCGAGCGGCGGCGTAGCCTCTGGGGTGGGGGTGGTGGACATGGTTGGGCAGATTTTAATTAAACGCGGGAGAATGTCTTTATTGCCATTTACCGGGGCATGGTGGGAATCCGGGCCACCACGGCCACCATGCCCACCCTTCCGCCGCAGGCGGCCTAGCGGTCGGGGTGG